>MDTG01348549.1_pt1 | contig 19589 bp, 15 predicted proteins | sample 811421 | NCBI WGS metagenome assembly MDTG01 (sample SAMN05326645, study PRJNA326480) | marine metagenome | isolation source: seawater | place: Pacific Ocean: South East | collected 2011
CTCGTGGACCTGCCGCCGAGCCGAGACTCGGGCCTGATCGAGAGCGCGGACTCTCGCTACCCGGAGGGCGCGCTCAGTCACGAGCGGCTGGCGACGCCCCACACGCTGGAGTCGCCGCCGGTCGACGTGCTGGCCGAGACCCACAGCGACAGCCGCCACGGGGGCCCCGAGCCCACGGTCGTGTTCAGCAACGACGACTGGAGCGACCCCAGCTCGCGCCGGCAGCGCGCGCACGAGGACCTCGACGACGACCCCCTCGCCCACCTGCCCGAGGGGCGCTTCTTCACCCTCCGCCCTGGCTTCGACCTCAGGATTGGACGCCTGCTCGGCAAGGGCGGGATGGGCGTCGTCTACCTGGTCGACGACCTCGAGCTGGGTCGGCAGGCGGCGCTCAAGCTGATCCGCGGACGGGGCGAGCGCCTGGAGCGGCGGGTCAAGCGCTTCCGTCGTGAGACGCGGATCACGGCCTGCCTGAACCATCCCTCGATCCCGCCCGTGATCGAGGCTGGCGTGACCCCCGAGGGCGACCACTACCTGCTGATGCGCTACGTGGCGGGGGAGTCCCTCGACGCGCGCATGAAGGCCCTGCGCGAACGACACGGCGAAGGTCCCCTCCCGCGAGCCGAGGAGCGCGACCTGCTCGAGGCCCTGGTCCGCGTGTGCGAGGCCGTCGCCTACTCCCACGCTCAGGGGATCGTGCACCGCGACCTCAAGCCCGACAACATCATGATCGGCGCCTTCGGTGAGGTGTTCGTCATGGACTGGGGCCTGGCGCGCAACCTCAAGGAGTCGGAGGAGGAGGACGCGGCCCTGCGGACCGCCTTCAAGCGCGAGGACAAGCCACCTAGCCACCAGACCGAGCTGACCCGCGACGGCGCAGCCCTGGGCACGATCGGCTACATGGCGCCCGAGCAGGCCCGCGGCGAAGAGATCGACGCGCGGGTCGATCAGTTCGCTTTGGGCGCGATCCTGGGCCTGGTCCTGACCGGGAGGTCGGTCCTCGGCGACTACTCGCTCCAGCGGCTGGAGGCCTCCCTCAACGGGCGCATTACGCGCCCGAGCGAGCTCTCGCTCCAGGTAGCGCCCGAGCTGGACGCGATCGCTGTCAAGGCCCTGGCCCCCCAGCGCGGCTTCCGCTACCCCGACATGCAGGCCCTCGCCGAGGACCTGCGCCGCTACCTCTCGAGCGAGCCCGTCTCGGTCTATGACTACCGCCTCAGCGAGCGGGTGACCCTGACGGTCAAGCGCCACCCGACCCTGACCGTGACCCTGGCAGCGGCGCTCCTGATCCTGACCTTCATTGGCTGGCAGCGCGTGCACCGGCGCGCGACCCTCGAGCGCTTCCTGGCCCAGGGCGAGCAGGCCCTCCGCGGCCAGGACCCCGCCGCCGCCCGGAGCGCCTTCGAGCGCGCGCGCGGGATCGAGGACGCCGCCAGCGCCAAGCTCGGCCTGCAGCTGACCGAGCAGCTCGAGCGCGAGCAGGCCCATGAGCGCGCCGCCGCGCTCCTCGAGGCCGCCGCCGACGCGCTGGAGGGCGACCGCCTCGACGAGGCGCGGGACCTCTACGCGCGGGTCAAGGACCTGCCTGGCGCCGAGGACGAGGCCCAGAAGGGCCTACGCCGGGTCAAGCTGCGCGCCCTCGAGATCGAGCGCGAGCGACAGCAGGCGGCGACCCACCAGCAGCTGGTGGAGCGGGCGCGCGGCCACGTCGAGGTCGCTCGCCGCTCGCTAGCCGCGGGCGAGTTCCAGGACGCCTACGTGCGCCTGGTGCAAGCCATGGCCTTCGACCTGCCCGAGGTGCGGGCGGACGTGACGCCGCTCCTGAACGAGGTCAACGAGCGGCGCGTGCTGGAGCGCGTCGAGCAGGCCCGCCAGGCCAACCGCGAGCGAGCGCTGGCCTACGTAGAGGCCGGCCAGAGCGCCCTGGGCCGGGAGCGCTTCGGCGAGGCCCGCGCTCAGTTCGAGCGCGCCCTCGGCCTCGACGGTGAAAACGAGGACGCCCGCGCCGGCCTCGACCTGGCCTTTCGCGGCCTCTCCGAGGAGCAGCAGCGCCGCCGGCAGCGCGGCCGACTGGACGAGGCGCGCAAGCTCCTCGCTCGCGGGCGCGCCCTCCGCCAGGAGGCGCGCCACCGCTACCGCCAGCGCGAGGACCTCGTGGTCGTGCTCGAGGGCTACTTCGACGCCCTCGACAAGCTCCAACGCGGCCTCTCGCTCCACCCCGCCAGCGAGCCCCTGCGCGACGAGCGGCGCGAGCTGGGCAGCGAGCTGGCCGCCGTGCTCCGCAGCGAAGGCCAAGCTCCCTTCGCGGACTTCGTCCTGCGCTGGTGCGGGAGCAAGGCCCGCGACACGCGCCGCGTGCTCCCGCGCGACCCCTACCTGGAGGTGATCGAGGGCGACAAGGTGCTGATCCGTCAGGCCCTGGGCGAGTCGACCCGCTTCGCGCCGACCAAAGCCTTCGCCGACGTGCGCCGCTTCGTCGAGAAGCACGCCAACCGCTACCGCTTCCACGTGGTGATCCGCTCGCGGATCACCACGATCGCGCAGAACCCAGCCCCCAAGGTGGTGCTCCAGGCGATCGACCTCAAGCGCGAGGACAAGAAGACGCGCACCTTCCAGATCCTCGGCCAGATCCCGATCGAGGGCACCTACGTCCGCCACAGCCAGAAGAGCAAGGTCGGCCGCGTGGTGGCCGCGCTCGACGAGGCGACGGACCCGTCGGCGCGCGGGCGCCGCGGGAGCTTCCCCCTCGAGCGCTACGTGGCCAAGGTCCGCGAGGTGGTCCAGACCAGCCTGCGCGACATCGGCTCGGGCCAGCGCACCTGGCGACCGCTGGCTGAGTCCTGGGAGGTGCTCGACCTCGTCGACCTGCGCCTCGCGCTGCAGGTCCCCGAGGGCGTGCGCTTCCGCGCCGGACCCTCGCCCGGGCTGGGCTGGAAGGTCCTGAGCACGGCCTATTCGGGCGTCGCCGCCACGCTCTTCGTGCGCAACGGCAAGCCCCCCGACGAGGTCGAGCTCGAGCAGTTCGTGGAGCGCCGACTCGGAGTGCGCGACTCGCTCTGGCGTGAGCTGTCTGGCTTCCGCGCCGGCCCCGGCTGGGACCGCGTCCGCGCCCTGCGTGCCGCCGACGCCAGCGCCCTGCAGGTCGGGGTGTTCGGGGTCGGCGGCTTCGGCGCCTACGTGCTCTTGTTGCGGACCAGCGACGAGCGCTATGAGGCCGACCCGGGCGGCTTCAGCAAGTGGCTGGGTAGCTTGCGGCCGGACCTGCGCAAGTAGCGCTCGCGCAGAGCAGCGCGCGCAGGACCGTGCTCTTGGGACGAGCGCGCCGGCGCCGATCGCTCCAGCGGTGCAGGGCGCCGCGGAGGCCCCCGCCTGCGGCGCGCGCCACCTCGCGGAGCAAGGGGAGGTCTCCGTAGCCTTCGACGTAGGCCCAGGGGAGGGCCTCGCTCAGCGGGTCCTGATCGGCGTCCCTCCACAGGGAGCGCACGACGCCCGCCACCTCCAGCCCCGCGGCGACTTCGGGGGAGAAGTCAGAGCGATAGCCGCCCTCGAGGTCGATCGTCACCAGGCGGTCGGCGCTGACCAGCACGTGCTTGGTGGTGGGGTGCTCGTGCAGCAGCAGCGGCTCGTTGAGCTCGAGCGCCAACGCGTGGCGTCGCCGGGAGTCTCGCCCCAGCTGGCGCGCCAGCGTCAGCTTCTCGCTCAGCGCCACCTCCGGATCGACCAGGTGCCAGAAGAGCGGACGCCCTGGGACGAACTCGAACCAGGAGAAGAGCTCGCCCTCCAGCTCGGGGGGCGGCGGCGCGTCGATCAGCCCGGGGACGTCGAAGCCGTGCCGACTCCAGAGCTGAATCGAGCTCCGCTCGGTCTCCCAGCGCGCCAGCGCGCTCGGGGAGCGCTTGCCCTCGAAGAGTCGGTGAGAGACCCGACCCAAGGCCTCGCGGAGCCACCCGCGGCGACGGCGATACACCTTCAAGGCGCGTCGCCCAGCCGGAGTCTCCTGAACCACCACCACATTTCCGTGCCTCGAGCGGTCGAAGACTTCGGTCATGTCGGTATGTTGGCTCTTTCGAGGCATAGGCTCCATGCGAGCTCGATTAGACGTTCCTCACCAATCTTCTCTCAATTAGTTGCCGCTATTTCAATCGCTTAGCAGAGCCTAATCTCGGACTAAGGGTCCGCGCGGCCCAAGCAATCGAGGATCGTTATCGACATGAAGCTCTCAGCAACGATCTTTCGCCACCGCAGCACCGTCCTCCTCCTCCTGGTGGCCCCCGTTCTCTGGAGCACGATCAGCGAGCGCCCGGCGACCTTCGAAGAGCGAGTCGTCGGCGGCGCGCTGCTGCTGGCTGGCGCGCTCCTGCGCCTCGCCGCCGCGCGCTGCCTCGGACGCGGCGCGCGGGTGCACCGCGCGGGGGTGCGCGGCGCGCTGGTCACCTGGGGCCCCTTCTCCTTCAGCCGGAACCCGCTCTACGTGGCGGCGGCGCTGATCCTGGCTGGCTGCGGGCTCTTCTCGGGGCTCAGCTGGTGGGGCCTGCTGCTCTTGCCCGGCGCCTTCCTGGTCTACACGCCAGTGGTGCTGCACGAAGAGGCGGCGATCGCCGAGCAGGCGGGCGAGGACTACGCGGTCTACAAGGCCCGGGTCAGCCGCTGGGTCGGGTTGCCCCGCAACGGGCCCGAAGCCGAGGGCGCCGAGCGGAGCCCCTGGGGCAAGGTCCTCAAGCGCGAGAAGGGCCTCATTCCAGGGCTCGTGGCCGCAGCGCTCGGAATCGAGGCCGCGCGGCGAGGGCTCCTGCCCCTGCGCGCCTGGCTCAGCCACATCCCAGCTCCCCCCGAGGCGAGCGCCCTCGCGCTGCTGGGGCTCGGCGCGGTGATCAACTCGATCGGGCTGCTGCGCAAGCAGCGCAAGCACGAGGCGCGGCGCGCGGCGCAGGCGGAGCAGGCCGAGCAGGCCGAGGGCCAGGGAGCCGTCGCGGGGACGAACTCATGATCCACGCCGGCCTGCTGGCCAGGGTCCCGCCGCTTAGCTGAGGGAGGGTGGAGCACGATGCACGTCTTAATCGCAGAGGATGACCCCAAGATCGCGCGCTTCGTCGCCCAGGGCCTACAGGCCGAGAATCACGAAACGGAGCTCGTCAGCGACGGGCACCGCGCGCTCGAGCGCGCCACCGCGGGCGGGCACGACCTGCTCCTGCTCGACCTCGGCTTGCCGGGCCTGGACGGCCTGGAGGTGCTGCGGCGAGCGCGGATCGCCAACCCCGGCTTGCGCGTGATCGTCGTCACCGCTCGCGCGGACGTGGACGATCGAGTCAAGGGCCTGGACCTCGGCGCCGACGACTACCTGCCCAAGCCCTTCAGCTTCGTCGAGCTCCTGGCGCGGATCCGCGCGATCTTCCGCCGGACCGAGCCCCGCAGCGAGCGCGAGCTCACGGTCGGCGCCCTGGCCCTCGACCGCGTGGAGCGGCGAGTGCGCCTCGGCGCCGGTGAGGGGAGCGAGCTGAGCCAGCGCGAGTTCCAGCTGCTCGAGCACTTCATGCGCCACGCCGACGAGCCCCAGAGCCGCGCCATGCTGGCCGACCGGGTGTGGGGCTACCAGTTCGACACGGGCACGAACGTGATCGACGTCTACGTCAACTACCTGCGCAAGAAGCTGCGCCCGCTCGGCGTCGAGCCGCTGCGAACCTTGCGCGGAGTCGGCTACGTGCTCGACTCCAACGCCTGCCGTGAACCCGCTTGATGCGCCAGGTCCGCACTCGGCTGACGGTCGCCGCGCTCTCGATCGTGAGCCTGTTCGCGGCGCTGACCGGCCTGGTGTCCTTCTTCTATATCGAGCACGACCTGCGCCAGAGCCTGCGCGAGTTCGCGATCCACGAGGCCGAGGAGGTCTCCAACGTCGTGGCCTCGGCCCCCGACCCCGCGACGCTGCTCGCGCTCGGCCAACCCCTCGAGGGTCTCTTCCCCGAGGACGGTGTGATCTCGCTCGAGATCTGGACGCCGGAAGGCGAGCTGGTGTGGTCCCGGCCCCGCCGCGACGCCCCCCTCCTCGGCAACTGGCCCGAGGGGCTGGCCGCGGCGCGCGAAGGCCGGCGCCACTGGTCGACCTTCTCTCCGCCCGAGTGCCCCGAGAGCCTGCGCCTGGCCCGCCCGGTCAGCTTCTCGCGTGAGCCGCGCTGGCTGGTGACCGTCGCCGTCGACGTGAGCCGGGTCCACGAGTCGCACACCCGCTTCGCCCTCTACTACGTGGGCGGGCTGGTGGTGCTCTTGCTCGTGACGGCCTCGGGCACCTGGCTGCTCGTCACGCGCGCGCTCTCCCCCGTGCACGACATGGTCCGCGACGCCAACGCGCTGCTCGCCGCGGGCAACTTCGAGGGCCGCTTGGCCCCGCCCCTGCCGGGGTCGGAGCTCTTCGAGCTGGCGAGCCTGGTCAACGCGCTCCTCGATCGGACCGAGGAGACCATCGGCCGGCTCCGGCGCTTTACCGCCCACGCCGGACACGAGCTGCGCACGCCCCTGGCCCGCGTGCGCGGCGAGGTCGAGCAAGCCCTCCGCTCGGAGAGTCCCGAGGAGGCGCGCACCGCGCTCCAGAGCGTGCTGGAGGAGGTCGACGTCCAGCGGCGCGTGCTCGACGCCCTGCTCGAGCTGGCGCACGACCAGGAGCTGCTGGCCCTCGACCAGGAGCCGACCCTCGACCTCGCCACCCTGGCGGAAGAGATCGCGCTCGAGGCCGGCGAGCTGGGCGCGGCGCGCGGACTGCGCGTCGTGCGCGACCTGCCGGCGCACCTGCCGGTGCGAGGCAGCCGGGCCCTCCTGGCCCGAGTGCTCTGGAACCTGCTCGACAACGCGCTCAAGTACGCTCCCGCCGAGGGAGAGATCCGGGTCGAGGGCGAGGCCCGCGCAGGTTGGGCGGAGGTCCGCGTCACGAACCAGCGCAGCGAGGAGCTGCCCCCCATGAGCGACGCGCTCTTCGAGCCCTTCGCCCGGGGAGGCGGGGGAAGCGAGAGCCACGGACTGGGCCTGCCCCTCAGCCGGGCGATCGCGCGACGACACGGAGGCGGGGTCACGGGCAGCGAGCGCCCCGAGCGCGAGGTCCAGCTCGTGCTCCGCCTCCCCCTGGCCGAAGCCTAGCCGCGCGAGCAGCGGCCGAGGATCTCCTCGACGTCGGTCCGACAGCTGCGGCAGCCGCTGCAGGCGCGCGTCCAGAAGCGGACCTCGTCGACCGTGCTCAGCTTGCGCTCGCGGATCGTCCGCTCGATCCGCTTCTCGCGCACGTGCAGGCAGTGGCAGACCAGCGCGCCCTCGTCCGCGTAGGGGTTGGGCTCGCCGCGCCGGACCGCGAGGGCGGCCTCGAGCGCCTCGAGGACCTGAACCAGCGCCGGGCGCAGGTCGTTGGGCAGCTCGTAGTGGCTGGCGAGCTGCTCGAGGGTCAGCGCCTCGACCTCGGCCAGGGGGCGCCCCATGGCCCAGGTCGCCAGGAGCGAGAGGGCCGCGATCGGCGAGCGGTCGCCCTTGAGCGTGTAGCCGAGCCGGACCTTGTCCTGATCGTCGACCCGCAGGTAGAGGCGCAGCTCGGCGTCCTCGCGCCGCCCCTCGAGCACGACCTCGGTCGCCTTGATCAAGGCGCCCTGGTGGCGGGGCTGGCGGTAGTGCTGGAACACGACGGCGGGCAGAGGAGGCACGCGCTCATTCTAGGTCGCGGGGGAGAAGTGCCCCTGGGTGAGCGTCGAGTCCTTGCGCCAGGCCCACCAAGGGCTTGCGTCGCCTGATCCCCGCGCTTGCAAAGGGCGAAAAGCTTCTGAGAATGATTCTCACTTAACCCTGAGCGCCCGACGCGAAGCCATGAACCTCAACGAGCTCCCCTACGGCCGCCGCGCCACCGTCGCGGGGATCCGCGACGACGACCCCGAGGCCCGCGTCGCGCTCTTGCGGCTCGGTCTCATCCCCGGCACCGAGGTGTGCGTCCACCGCCGGGCCCCCCTCGGCGACCCCCTCGAGGTCGAGGTCGCCGGCGCGCACCTCGCGCTGCGCCGCGCCGCGGCGGAGATCGTGGACGTCGAGCCCTTGGAGGGCGCATGAGTGACTCGCCAGCCAACAGCGGCGGCGGCGCGGCCACCCTCGAGGAGGAGGAGAAGCCGCGCCTGATCGCGCTGGTCGGCAACCCCAACGTGGGGAAGTCCTGCCTCTTCAATCAGCTCACGGGCTCGCGCCAGAAGGTCGCCAACTACCCCGGCGTGACCGTCGACGCCCGCCAGGGCCTGGCCGAGGACGGCTCGCAGGTCGTCGACCTGCCCGGGACCTACGGGCTGCGCCCCAGCGCACTCGACGACGCCGTCACGGCCGAGGTGATCCTCGGCGAGCGCGGCGAGCAGCCCGACGTGGTGGTCGTCGTCCTCGACGCGACCAACCTCCGCCGCAGCCTCTACCTCTACTCGGAGGTCGCCGACCTGGGCCGCCCGACCGTGGTGGCCCTCAACATGGTCGACGAGGCCCGCCGCGGCGGGCTGAACCTGCCCGACCTCGCCGAGTCCCTCGCCGTCCCCGTCGTCGAGACCGTCGCCGTCACGGGCGAGGGGACGGAGGAGCTCTTGGCCGCGATCGACCGCGCGCTCGAGCCCAAGCCGACCTGGGAGCTGCCGCAGGAGCCGGCGCCGGGCCAGAGCCGCTGGGAGCGCGTGCGCGAGCTCGAGCAGGCCGGGACCCTGGCCGCCGACACCGAGAGCACCGCCCGCTACGCCTGGGTCGCCGACCAGCTCGCCGCGCACCCCTCCAAGAGCACCCGCGAGCGGACCGAGAAGATCGACCGGGTCCTGCTGCACCCCGTGGCCGGCCCGCTGCTCTTCCTGATCCTGATGGCGCTCGTGTTCCAGTCGATCTTCAGCTGGGCTGAGCCGCTGATGAAGTTCATCGAAGAGGTGATCTTCAAGGGCATGCAGAGCTGGGCCAACGCGGCGCTGCCCGGCTTGATCGGGGCCACGGCGACCAGCCTCGTCTCGGACGGGATCATCGCGGGCGTCGGGGCCGTGATCGTGTTCCTGCCCCAGATCGTGATCCTGTTCCTGCTGATCGGCCTGCTCGAGGACTCGGGCTACATGTCCCGCGCGGCCTTCCTGGTCGACCGACCCCTGCGCCACGCCGGGCTCTCGGGGCGCTCCTTCATTCCGCTGCTCAGCTCCTTCGCCTGCGCGATCCCTGGCGTGCTCGCGACCCGCACGATCCCCGACCGGCGCGAGCGCTGGCTGACGGTCCTGATCGCGCCGCTGATGACCTGCAGCGCGCGGATCCCCGTCTACGTGCTCCTGATCGGCACCTTCGTGCCCAACACCAAGGTCGCGGGCTTCCTCGGCCTGCAAGGCCTGGTGCTCTTCGGCCTCTACCTGGCGGGCCTGACCCTCGGCGTCACGCTGGGCCTCGTGGCGGGCGCGCTCAAGAAGCGCCGCACCCGCGGCAAGCTGCTCCCGCTCGTGGTGGAGCTGCCGCCCTACCGCAAGCCGAGCATGGGCGCGACCTGGCTCAAGCTGCGCCTGCGCGCCGGCGACTTCCTCAAGCGCGCCGGCACCGTGATCTTCGCCGTCTCGGTCGCGCTCTGGTTCCTGGTCTCCTTCCCCCAGCGCTCCCCGCTGCCAGGCGAGACCGAGAAGCAGGCCGCCGCCGCGCAGCTCGCCGAGAGCTACGGGGGCCGAATCGGCCACGCCATGGAGCCCGCGATCAAGCCCCTCGGCTACGACTGGAAGATCGGCGTCGGCCTGCTGGGCAGCTTCGCCGCCCGCGAGGTCTTCGTCTCGACCATGTCGATCGTCTACGCCCAGGGCGAGCAGGACGAGGAGAGCAAGGTCCTGCGCGAGACGCTCAAGAAGGAGCGGCGCGCTGACGGCACGCCGGTCTACAGCCTGGCGACGGTCGGCTCGCTGCTGGTGTTCTTCGTGATCGCGCTCCAGTGCGGGGCCACGGTCGCGGTCGTCAAGCGCGAGACGGCGTCCTGGCGCTTCGCGGCGGCGCAGCTCTTCGGCTTCCTGGGCTTGGCCTGGGTGGCGGCCTTCGTCACCTTCAACGCGCTGAAAGCCATGGGGCTGGGCTAGCTCACTCCAGCCCAGCCCGACACACGCCCCCGGCTCTGAGCACGCCGCTCACCAGGAGCTTGGTGAGCTGCCCCAGCCGCCGCGCCTCGCCTGGGGGCTTGGGCATGCCCACGAAGGGCGCCAGCTCGGGGGTCGGCAGCCCCGCGCGCCGCAGCACGTGCTCCAACGCCAGGCGCGCCAGGCGCGCGTTGCCGTCGGCGAAGGGGTGGACGTGGATCACGTCCAGGTAGAGCCGCACCGCGCGAGCGCAGGGGTGGAGCGCGAGGGCTTCGACCCGCGCCAGCCCGGCCGCGAACTCGGCCGCGAGCCCCGGCGGCAGGCCGTAGCGGCGCGCGCCCCCGGCGGCGAAGGCGGGGCCGCACCTGAAGGGCGCGGGGCCAGCCAGCCCGCGCAGCGAGGCGTTGAGCTCGGCCAGCGCCGCCAGCTCGAGCGGCTGGTCGGCGTCGGCCAGCGCCCGCGTCCGCGCCAGCGCCTCCAGGTAGCGCTCGCCGCGCCCCGCGTCCTCGGGGTGGGCGGGCAGGTCGACCTCGCGCAGGTAGCGCTCCTGGGCCTCGGTCTCGCGGAAGCTCAGCTCCGCGCAGGCGCGCAGCCACGAGGCCGGGACCGGGGGGCGCTCCCAGGCGAAGGCCTCGGCCGCCGCGCGGTGCGCCTCCAGCGCGTCGGGCTCGCTCAAGGGAGCAGGCCCTCGACCTCCTCGTAGAAGGCGTCGAGCAGGAGCTCGACGGCCTCGGGGTTCGGCTGCATCCAGCTGCTGAACTTGTCGCTGATCAAGTCTTCGCAGCGGGGCAGGTCGGCGTCGTCGAGGCCCCAGCCCTCCAGGGCCTGGCAGAGCGCGGGCTCGACGTCGCGGTACCAGGCGTCGTTGCAGCCGCTGCCCTCGATCACCGCCTCGAGCACGTCGCTCGCGAGGCCGCGCAGGTGCTGGGCGCGCGCCAGCGGGTCGTCGCTCTCGGGGCGCGCGTTGCCGAGCTCGACCAGGCGAGCGGTGTGCAGGCGGAGAGACTCGATCTGCTCGAGGGTCCGCGCCACGCAGCGCTCGATCTGGTCGGCCTGACGCGGCAGCCAGTGGCAGGGGCACCAGGACGGCTGCCAGTCCTCGCTCAGCCCGTGGAACCAGGGCCGCGCCACGACCGCCTTGAGGGCCTCGAGATACTCGCCGTAGACGGGGTGGCGGTAGCCCGGCTCGCTGGCGACCAGCTTGGGCAAGCGCTCGCGCAGGAGCGCCTCGGCCGCGGCGCGCACAGGCGCGGGGTCCAGCTCCAGCGAGAGCTCGAGCTCGACCCAGGACTCGCTCACGCCCCGGGCCCGGGCCCGCGCGTAGAGGAAGCGCTCGTGCGCCCCCGGCTCGCCCTGAGCGACCCGCCGCTCGAGCTCGCGCAGGTCCTCGTCCACTACCAGAGCGCTCCGCGCCAGTAGACGCTCCGCTTGCGGCCGCGCCGCTCCCAGCGCCTCTGGCGCCCCGCGGCCGAGGCGCTGGTCTCCTCGTGCTCGACCAGGAGCTGGTAGCTGCGCGCCTCGTGGCTGGCCTCCCAGGCCAAGCCCATGGGGAGGCTCGCGTCGCCGGTCTCGAGCGAGAGCACCCCCTCGGCGCGGAGCACGTAGCGCAGCTCCCCGCGGGGCGCAGGCGCGCCGAGCACCTCGTAGCCGCGCAGGCGCCAGGGGCGGCGCGCGGGGTGCAAGACCGGCATCGGCGGGACCTGGCTGAGGTGCAGGCCGGGAGTCCGCCGCCCGCCCAGGTCGAGGTCTCCGCCGCGCAGGAGCGCGATCCACACCACGAAGGGCAGCCCGGAGCGGGCGCCGGCGGCAGGGGCCACGCTGGCGGGGAGCTGCTCGGGCTCTTCGCCCAGCCAGGTGTGGACGACCAGGCGGAAGTCGGGCGAGCCGAGGGCGCGGCGAGTCTCGACCCGCGCGCCGTGCAGCTTGCCCTCGGCCGCGGTGACCAGGAGCGAGTGCTCGACGTGGAACAGGCGCTCCTCGCCGCGCCTGAGCGAGGCGTCCAAGCGGTAGCGGTGGCTGCAGGAGCCGTCCGTGAAGGAGGTCGCGGGTTCGCTGACCGGGATCACGACCCCGCGCTCGTAGCGGGTGCCCGTCCAGGCCTCGCCCCCCGCGGGCGGCGCGGGAGGACGCCAGCGCACCGGCGGTCCCAGGCGCAGCTCGGCGAAGCTCTCGCGCCGGACGTGCTCGCGCAGGCGCAGGCCCTCGAGGCCGACGACCCACAGGGCCACCACGAGCCCCGCCGCCAGGCCGGCGCGGCGGCCCAGGCGTCCGAGCAGCGTCCAGGCTCCGCCGGCCAGGGTCGCCTGGTCGCGGGCGGTCTCGGCCAGGGCGCGCACGACGAGGCCGGCGGCGACCGCGCGCAGCAGCCCCGCCAGGAGGCTCAGGCCGGGGTAGCTGTCGAGGGCCGTCTGCTGGGCCAGGATCAGGCGAGTCAGCAGGGCGCCCAGGGCGCCCAGGAACAGGACCAGCAGGGCCAAGCTCGCGCCGAGCTGCGCGCGCTCGCAGGCGCGGGTGGCGTAGGACCAGGCCCGGTGCCGTCCGAGCCGGGCCAGGGCCGCGCCGCCCAGGTAGCAGGCCCCGGCCAGGGAGCCGGCCGCGAGCGGGCGCGCGATCGCCGGCAGGAAGCCCTTGCTCGTCCCGCCGCCGAGCAGGAGCGAGATCGCGCCCATGGTGGTCAAGCCGGCCGCGGCGACCAGGGCCCGGCGGGTCCGCCGCAGGGGCCCCTCGGGGCGCAGGGCCCAGAGCGAGAAGGCGACGCCCATGGCCGCCAGCGCCCGCAGGTCGAAGCCCACCGGCGAGCCGTTCACCTCGAGGGGAACGTCGAGCCCCAGCACCAGCACGCAGCAGGCGGCCAGGCTGAGCCAGCGGGGGGAGGGGGGCGGATCGTGGGCCATTGAGGCCGCGATCTTACCTGCGGCGGCCCCGGCGCTGCGTGAGGGAAGCGTCAGGGCCGTGGATGCGCCTGCGTCAGCGCGCAGGCTAAGCTGGCGCGCAACGCGCCAGCGGAGCCTCTAGCTCGGGTGGCCGCGCTCCGCCGCGCCGGCCCCGCGCTTGCGGCGAGGGAGCTCGAGGAGCACGCATGGGTGTCGTCTACCGCCTGACCCTGGCCGAGATCCGGCGCCGCCCCGGGCGGCTGCTGGTGACCTCGCTGGCGGTCGTGGCGGCGGCGGCGGCCGTGGTGTGGGTCGTCTCGGGCTACGACGCCCTGAGCGAGAAGATCGAGGAGGTGGGCGAGCCCTACCACGGGCGCTACGACGCCTGGGCCTGCGGCTCGCAGCTCCCCGTGGGGCTCGGCGCACGCCTGAGCGAGGACCCCGCCGTGGTCGAGGTGGCCCCCGCGCTCCAGGTGCAGGTCGTCGTGAGCGGACCCGGCGGCACGGCGCCCCTCGGCGACTGGGACCCCGAGGTCGGCGACGCCTACGGCGGCGAAGGGGCCTACCTCGACGGCGACGACTCGGCCGGCGCAGGCGGGCAGCGCGAGCGCCCGCCCCTCCTGGTCGGGACGCGAGCCGCGGCCCCGCCCCGCGCGCTGGCCGAGGGGAGCTGGATCGACCCGAGCGCCCCCGCGGACGCGCTCAGGGGCGTCGTCTCCAGCCGGCTGGCCGAGCGGGTCGGCGCCCGCGTCGGGGTCGAGCTGAAGGTCAAGGTGCTCGAAGAAGAGGTCCCGCTGCGGGTCGTGGGCGTGGTCGGGGAGACCCTGGCCGCCACGATCACGGGCGAGACCGTGTTCGACGCGCGCGGGACCCTCGACGGCGCCCGGGGCGTCGGGCCCGCCGGGGCCGCGGTCTACCTGCCGCGCCAACAGCTCGAGCGCCTCCTGCCCGAGCCGCCCGCGAGCAACCTGGTGCACATCAAGCTGAAACGCGGCGCCGACCTGGCTGCCTTCCGCGCCCGCTGGGAGGGCCAGCTGGGCCAAGGCGGCGCCCTGCTCGCCACCGACGACCTGCGCGCGGCCCTCAGCCAGAGCGCGACGACCAAGGCCGCCCGCAGCCAGGCCTACGCCGCGACCGCGGTCTCGCTCCTGGCGGCGCTGTTCATCATTTTCAGCGCCCTCAGCATGGGCGTCACGGAGCGAACCCGCGAGCTCGCGGTGCTCCGCGCCGTGGGCCTGACCCGGCGCCAGACCGCGTCCCTCGTCGGGGCCGAGGCGCTGGTCCTGGCCGCCGTGGGCTGGCTGGGCGGGCTGGCCGCGGGCGGCGGCCTGCTCGCGCTGGCCGCGCTCGACCGGCCTGCCATGGCGGACCACGTCCGGCTCGGCCCCTGGGCGATCGGGCTCTCGGCCGGCTGCGCCTTCGCGGGCGCCCTGGCCGCCGCGGTCCTGCCGGCCTGGAGCGCCGCCCGCGTCGACGTCGTCGCGACGCTCTCGTCGCGCCGCCCTCCCCTCGGCTGGCGCTCGCTGGCTGGGGTCACGCTCGCGGCGCTGGCCCTGCTGGCGGTCACGCCGCTGGTGCTGGGCGTGCTCCCCCTCGCGGACAAGCCGCGCGCGCTGGCCTTCGCGCTCCTCGGCGTCCCGAGCCTGGCGCTGGGCTTCCTCTGCCTGTGTCCGGCCCTCGTGGTCGCCGTCGAGCGCCTGTTCGGCCCGCTGCTGGCCCGCGCCCTCCTGCTCCCGCCGGCGCTGCTGCGCTCGCAGCTGAGCAGCAACCTGGCGCGGACCGTCGGCACCGCGGCTGCGCTCACGATCGGGCTGGGGCTCTTCATCACGATTCAGGTGTGGGGCAGCTCGATGCTCGGCCCCTTCCTGCCGGGCGAGTGGGCGCCCGCGGGCATGGTCCGCCTGCCCGACACGCTCCCGCTCGAGGAGCTGCGCGCGCTGGCCCAGGACCCGGCCCTGGCCCGCGTCGAGCCGCTCTCGATCGAGCAGCCGCGCCTGACGGACGACGTGACGGGGGTCGGGCGCAAGGGCAAGTCGGTGATCCGCCAGGACAACGTGATCGTGCTCGGCTGCGACCCGAGCGGCCCCGCGCTCTCGGGCGACGACCCGCTCTTCGCGCTGACCTTCGTGCAGGGCAGCCGGGAGGAGGCGCTCCGCCTGCTCGCCCAGGGGCGGCACCTGATCGTGCCCGCCAGCTTCGCGCGCGCGACCCAGCTCGGCGTCGGCGACTCCTTCCGCCTCTCTCCACCGGCGGACCCGACCCTGCCCGCCCTCGACTACAGGATCGCGGGGGTCGTGACCCTGCCGGGTTGGCACTTCACCAGCAAGGAGTCGGGCCTTAGGCGGCGCTTCCCCCGCTCGGCCGCGCTGATGTTCGGCGCCCGCGCCGACCTGGTCCGCGACTTCGGCTTGGTCGAGGGTCGCGCCGACCTGCTGGCTTGCGAGCTGGCCCCGGGCGCCGGCCGCGCCGAGCTCGTGGCGGCGATCGAGCCCTTGGCTCAGCGGCTCAACGGCGCCCCTGCGGTCATGACCCCCGACGCGATCAAGGAGTCGCTCCAGACGCGCACCGACGCGATCCTGTGGGGCGTCAGCCAGCTGCCGCTGATCACGCTCCTGGTGACGGCGCTGGGCGTCGCCAACGCGGTCGTGGCCTCGGTCCGCGTCCGCCGCTGGGAGCTGGGTGTGCTGCGCGCGACGGGCACCACCCGCGCTGCGCTGGTGCGCCTGGTCCTGGCCGAGGCGATCCTGGTCGGGCTCGTGGCCTGCCTGCTCAGCCTCGGCTTCGGCTTCAGCGCCAGCTGGGCCGGTGTGGCCGTGGCCCAGTTCGTGAGCTTCTTCGGCGGCCTGGCTCCGCCCATGGTCGTGCCCTGGGGCCTCCTGGCGGCAGGGGTCGGCGCGACCCTCGGCTTGTGCCTCCTGGCGGGTCTGTGGCCCGCGATCTCGATCGGCCGCGCCGACCCGCTGAGCCTGCTTCAGGCGGGCCGAGGAGAGCGCTAGACATGACGGACGACGCCACCCCCGTGCTGCGAGTCGCGGGCTTGCACAAGCGCTTCCGCCAGGGCGAGCGCGAGGTCGAGGCCTTGGCGGGGGTCGACCTCAGCGTCGCGCGCGGCGAGCTGGTCGCGGTCATGGGCGCCAGCGGTTCGGGCAAGAGCACGCTCCTGCACTGCGTAGCGGCCTTGACGCCACCCGACGCCGGCAAGGTGTTCGTCGGCGAGCGCGACCTCGGCCAGCTCAGCGACCGCGAGGCGACGCTCTTCCGCCGCGACCACCTGGGCTTGGTGTTCCAGGCCTTCAACTTGATCCCGACCCTGACCCTCGAGGAGAACGCCTGCCTGCCCCTGCTCTCGGCCGGCCGCGAGGCCGAGGCCAAGCAGAAGGTCGGTCCTTTGCTCGAGCGCCTCGGCCTGAGCGATCGTCGCCATCACCGCCCCGACGCTCTCAGCGGGGGAGAGCAGCAGCGAACCGCGATCGCGCGCGCGCTCCTCTCCGAGCCCGAGCTGATCCTGGCCGACGAGCCGACGGGCAGCCTGGACTCGGTCACGGGCGAGTCGATCTGCGGGCTGCTGGCCGAGCTCTGTCGCGAGCAGGGCCGGACCGTCGTCGTCGTGACCCACGAGCCGAGCGTGGCGGCCTGGGCGGATCGGATCGTGGTGCTCAAGGACGGCAAGAACCTGGCGGAGCTGCCCAGGCCCGAGAACGCCGCGGCGCTCTCGGCCAGCTACCAGGCGGCCGTCGGAAAGTAGCTCGGTTTCAGGTCACTTGAGACGAATGGGCAGATCTTGCCCACGCGACCTCCCTGAGGAGACGCATTCCCACGCAGCCAAACCACTTGGCCCCGGCCCCCCGCTTGCCTACTCCCCGAGCGTGACGATCCCCCGCCGTAAGCGTCCGAAGAAGTGCGTTGTGGCCGGTGGCCAGAAGAGCGCGAGGCTGAGCGAGGGTCGCCCCATGCACTCAGCGCTCGAGGGGACGATCCCGCGGGATCGCCGTACACGCCGGCGCAGACTCAGGGCGGGCTGAGCCGGGGCGCGCCGTCGTTGAGAGGAGGGCTACTGCGCCGCGCGCGCGGCTTGCCAGCCTCGCGGCGTGAGCTCCGCGATCCGGTCGTGGGGGTGGGTGGACAACCGCTCCAGCACGTCGATCAAGTACTCGCGCGGCGAAACACCCAGCTCGCGGCAGCTCATGAGCAGCGTGTAGGCGGTCGCGGCGGCCTGCGCCCCGCGCGGGCTGCCGGCGAAGAGCCAGTTCTTCCGTCCGACGGCGACCTGCCGGAGCGAGCGCTCGGAGCGGTTGTTGTCCAGCTCCACCCTTCCGTCTTTCAGGAAGCGGGTCAGCGCAGCCTTGTGGTTGAGCGCGTAGCGCACCGCCGCGAAGAGCGGATCGCTCTTGACCAGCTTCGGCTTCAGCCCCTTCAGCCAGGCGTAGAAGCGCTTGACCAGGCCTCCGACCTGCTCGCGGCGGTAGGCCAGCCGCCCCTTGGCGTCGAGACCTCGCCTCTTCGCCTCGCGCTCGCACGCGAAGAGGCGGCGGTAGAAGACCAGCGCGACCTTCGGCTCTTCGCGGCTGGGCTCGGCGTCGTGCGCCTCCTTGAACTTGCGCCGCGCGTGCGCGCTGCAGCCCGCTTCGAGGATCGAGCCGTCCTTGAAGAGGTCGTCGAAGCCGGGGTAGGCGTCCGCCTGCAGCGTGCCCTTGAAGCCAGCGAGGCGAGCCTTGGGCCACTTCGTCTCCTTGGTGGGCGTGTACTCGTAGAAGAGCTCGCCCGTCTCGCCGCAGAAGACCCACATACGGCCCTTGAAGCGCCCCTCGGGCTGGCTGCGGTCGAGCACGAGGATCCCCGTCTCGTCGGTCTGGATCACTGGCCGCGAGCGGACTTCCTTAGCGACCTCGTCGGCCACGGCCCCGAGCAGGGGGGCGTCGGTGATCGCCTCGATCCAGCTCCAGAGCGTCTGCTTGGAGAGCACGACCCCGTCGCGGCTATAGATCCGCGTCAGTCGGTCCAGGGGCGTGTGGTCGAGAAACTTGCTCAGCAGCACGTCTGCGAGCAGGGAGGTGTCGGCCAGGCTCTTCTCGATCGGAGCAGGAGGCAGCGGGGGCCGGGTGATCTCGCTGCAGCCTGGGCAGGCGTACTTCACGCGGACCTGCTCTCGCCAGTAGAAGCGCTGCGGCTGGTGCGCGAGCCGGCGGCTGATCTCCTCGCCCATGCGGACCTTCTCGCAGCCGCAGCTGCAGATCCGCTCTTCGGGCGTGGGGTGGATCTCCTCGTCGCGGACGACGGGCAGCTCGGCGGGCACCTGGGTCTTGCGCTTGCCTCTCCGCTTGCGCGGGGACGGCTCGGGGTCGTCAGCGATCTCCCACTCCTTCAGCAGCTCAGCCGGGAAGGGCTCGTCGCTGAGCGGCTCGTCGGCTTCGGCAGCCTCCTCGACGGCCTGGCTGTACTCGAGCTTGAGCTGACGCGGGTCGATCTTCTCCGAGCGCTTGCCGAAGAGCTGCTTCTTGAGCTGCGACAGCTCATGCTCCAGCGTCTTGACCTTCTCGGCGAGCGTCTCGGCCTTCTCGGCCAAGGTCTTTGCTTTCTCGGCGAGCGTCTCGGCCTTCTCTTCGGCCTCTGCGCGAGCGGCTTGCTGCTCGGCGAGCGCTGCGTCCTTCTCGGCGAGGCTCGCGTCCTTCTCGGCGAGGCTCGCGTCCTTCTCGGCGAGCAGCGCCTTGAGGCGTGCGATCTCGTCTGCGGGGGTGGTCATGTCGGCTCAGCTATCAAACACGATGCCGCGCGCCCCGTCGCCACAAGCCTCATCACCTTCGTCGCGAGGAGCGAGGCACACGCCACTTCGACAGGCGCCTCGCTCCTCAACCACGCCAGTCTGGCAGCAGCTACGCGGGACGCCGCTCGTCCCGTCCCCACCAGCGCCGACGCGTGGAGAGGTCCAGCGAGTAGCCGCCCAGCACGGCGGCGAGCTCTTCGCCGGAGAGCACGAGCTTCCGCTCCTTCGGTGGGGCCTCCGGCCAGGCGAAGGTCCCTTGCTCGAGCCGCTTGGCGAAGATCCAGAAGCCGGTCGTGTCCCAGAGCAGCAGCTTGATCAGCGTCCTACGCCGGTTGCAGAAGCCAAAGAGGTGCCCCGAGAGCGGGTCCTCTTGCAGGACCTCGCGCGTCGCGGCCATGAGTCCGCGGAAGGACTTCCTCATGTCGGTGGCGCCCGGCGCCAAGTAGACCCGTAGGCCCGGCGCGATCGGTAGCGTCACTCCCGCTCCAACAGCGACACCAGGCGAGCGAGGGAGCCGGAGTCGAACGTCGAGGGCACGCGGACCACGTGCCCGCTCTGTCTGAGCGCGACCTCGAAGAAGGTGGGGCCGAGGAGAGCGCCAAGGTCCAGGGCCGAGCTCTTGGGCAGGTCCACCGGCACGAGCTCCGCCGCTTCAGGCGCTGGCTCACGCTCCTTGAAGCGGTGGTGCCACCGGTAGAGGGTCCTCGGCTTGACGCCGTGGCGCTCGGCGAGGGCGCGTAGCGTCTCGTCGGAGCGCCTCCTGGCCATGATTCGGCGGTAGCGGGTCTCGGGGGGCTGGCTTGCGGTCACGATCTGCCTCCGGGCAAATCGCGATCTCCTATCCGCTCAGCCGGTCCTCGACCAGAACGCAGTTCTTCGGACGCATAC
>MDTG01009845.1_pt1 | contig 19588 bp, 20 predicted proteins | sample 811421 | NCBI WGS metagenome assembly MDTG01 (sample SAMN05326645, study PRJNA326480) | marine metagenome | isolation source: seawater | place: Pacific Ocean: South East | collected 2011
AGGTATTTTATAAATTTTTTTAAATTTTGATGAAATATTTTTCTTTTTTTCTACTCCACCAACAAGTAAAAACTTTTTATGATTATAAATTGCGCTTGAATGTGTGATTTTTTTAGCAATATTATCTTGATCGAATTTAAAACCTATATTTCCTAGTCCAACTATTAATGTTTTAATCATATAAATTTATAATAACCCACTAGATCAATAAGCTTGTTTTTATATATAAAATGTTTTTTTTTTTTATATTCAAATTTCATTCCACTTTTTTTAAATAATTTGATCATTGGAGTATTTATACTCATGGCACCAGCAGTAACTTTTCTATACTTCATTGAGGTAATTTTTATGATTATTTCTTTCCAGGCAGCGAACCCATACCCTCTTTTTTGATAGGCAAGCAAAATACTTAAATCTGCAGTTTTATTATATTTATCTAGATATGCCGAAATATTTCCAATATGTTTATTATTTTTTTTTAAGACAATTGCATAAAATAAATTTTTTTTCATCAAATTAAGATAAATTAAAACATCTCGTTTACTGTTTTTCTTATAGCTTAATCTTGAATATTTATTTAAATTTTTATTATTGAGCCAAGCTATATACTCTTTAGTTATAAATTTTTTTGAAAATTTTATTAATTTTATTTCCATTTTAATATTTTAAATATTTTATAAAAATAAATTAAGATAAAAACCTTAATTATTGTTGAAAAGTTCTTTTTGAAAACATCTTTCTCAATACTTTCAACTAAGGTAGCTTTTATGTTATGAGATGCACTCTTATTTTCATCTAAAGTGGGATATTTGAAAGATTTTTCATCAAGTTTCTCTAAAAAATTCTCTAAATTATTTATCTTAATATCACATCCAAAAAATGAGTAAGATTTAGAAGTTAGTTCAGGGGATGAAAGTAAAAATTCATTTTTGTAAATATCACCCTCATAATATTTTTTTATGTGCACCAATAAATCTTTATTAAATTGGTAAGAATTATTTTTAATTTTTTCATCATAGACTTGATCCGGTACATTGATTTTTTTTTTTAAAATATTATATGCAAAGTTTTCATGTCTATTTACAAATATAATAGGTTTCCTCATTTTGTTTACATCAAAAAATACAGTTGAAAAAATTGATACAGCAGCATTTGCAAATTTTAAAGCTGAATAAAAATCTTCAGGATCGCAGGCTTTAACATTTGGAAGTAAATATTCCCAAGAACTAAGATTCATATATTCAGCTTTCAACTTTCTTTTAGAATAATCTGTTGGATGGCCTTTAATTAAAACATTATTTTTTTTGGAAATAATTTTGCATATTTCGACATAGTCCCTTCTATAATTATCGTTATGAAGTTGAGGAGCACATGGTAAAAAAATAAATAGTTTTTTAGTTAAATCTAATTCATATTTTTTGTAAAATTTATTTTTATCAATTGAACTACTTAATCTAATTTCATGCTGTAACGACCCTGTAACTTTAATCACCTCATTTCCTGATAAATACTTAATTTTATTAGATCTGATTTGAGACATTATATTTTCTTTTTCTCTTTGGTCTTTTAAGCAAAAAATATCTGGTAATAGTTTTGACTCATTATCTAGGTTTGATGGATTTTTATGAATTAGAACAATCTTATTTAGTAATCTTGAATATTCAACTATCCACTGATTATCTCTATAACTTCCTAAAATGATAATTTGATTTTTTTTTATTAATTCTTTTAAAGATCTCCAATTTTTTATCCATATTGTATTCATGCTTAAAAATCTTTTATGATTTTTGTATTTTTCGTCAAAACCTGGAAAACCACACTCATTACTAAAAGTATTTTGATTTAAAAATTTCTTAAATATAGATATTTTTTTTCTTTTTTTTATAAGTGTGTAACTCTTAAACATTTCATTTGATTTAACTGCATACGTAACATCAAAGGTTTCTTTTAACTCTTCAACGAGATTTAAGTCAGAAAACTCAAATCCTCTATAAACAGTTCCAGAAAAACACAAAATTTTATATTTTTTACTCAGAATTTTTTCTAATAATTATAAAATTGTTAAGTTGTAAAATGTCAATTTTTGTTTTTTTAAAAGTGGAAACAGCATCTTTGACATTGCATACAATTGGATAGCCATGCAAGTTGTATGAAGTATTTAGTAGTGCGCTAATTCCTGAAATTTTTTCAAATTGTTTTAAAAGATCATAATACATCGGATTGTCTTTTCTTTTAAGCATTTGAGGTCTAACTGTTTCATCATAGGGATGCATTGCTGCCTTCAAATGTTTTTTTCCCAATTTAGTCGACTCAAACGCAATTGTCATATGTGGTGAAAATAAATTTTTTGGATTTTTTATATATTTTTTGTGCTTTTCGAAAATTATACTTGGTGTAAATGGCATCCAAAAATCTCTTTGTTTAACCAACGTGTTTATCCTTTTGACTGAATTCAAGTTAGAAGGATCCGCTAAAATGCTTCTATTTCCAAGTGCTCTTGCACCAAACTCCATTCTGTCAAAACATCTTGCTATTATCTTGCCTCTTGAAATTTCTTTAGCCAAATATTTATTTATTTTTTTGGGCTTAATAATTTTAAAATCTTTTTTATTAAAAGTTTTATTAAGATAACTATCAATATGTTTTGTATTTAATTTTGGTCCTAAATAAATGTTACTTAAAGGTTTTTTAATTTTCGATAATTCATAGCATGCTCCTATTGCTATTGATTCATCTGCTCCACTTGCAGAAACATAAAAATTTTTAATTTTTTTAAGTTTATGAATAACTAAATTCAACTTAATGTTCATAGAAATACCACCTGAGAAAACTAAATTTCTATGCTTTGTTTTTTTTAATATATTCTGAATCCAATTTGAAAAAATTTCTTCGGTATATTTTTGAATTCCACCTGCTATTCCATCAAATCGGTAATTCTGAAATTTAGTTCTAAAATAGAAAAATAAATCTTTTGGTTTTTTTACATATTTAAAATCAATACCTACAATCTTTTGAAAATTTTTAAGTTTTAAATAAACTTTTTTTTCAATATTTTTGTCTGCATAAGGAGCTAGACCCATGACTTTATATTCATGTTGCTGAGGCTTCATACACATCAACAAAGTGATATATCTCCATAATCTCCCGATATTTTGGTTGGTTGTTTCAAAAATTTTTTTGAAACCCTGGTTATTTGTAATTGATACAGTAGCATTAACCCCTCTATCACCAACACCATCTGCAGTAACAATAACTGTATTTTTTCTTAAAGGGCTAGAATAATAAGCATGATTTGCATGACATTTATGATGATCAATAAAAAAAATTTTTTCTTTACTTATTGGAATTAGTTTTTGAAGAGATTTAATTCTCAAAGTTCTAAAATTTGGGATATCTATTTTTGGGTCATAAGAAACTTTAAATTTTTTATTTAAATAATAATTATTTAAAATTTTGTCTTTATATTTTTTTTTCATTTTTTCAAAAAATAATTTTTTTAAAGTTATTGGGTTTTTATTTTTGTAAAATATCGGATAAAAATGTTCACATTGTTGATCAAAATAATCCTCAACAGAAAATAAATATTCTCTACCTACAAAACTTTCATGTGGAACTAAATCAGTTGTACCAAATGCAACTAAATCAATCCTATTATTGCAAAGATTACTTAAATATTTAATACTTTTTTTAGGGAAACCATCATAGGATTTTAACCTGTTAAATCTTTCCTCAGAAACACAAGCTATAATCTCTCCATCAATCATTAAAGCCGCGCCGCTTGTATGTCCATCGTGTATTCCAAGTATGTTCATTATTATTTACCTATAAAATCATTGTTATCACTTATGAAGAAGATATTAAGCACATTTTCATTTTTAAAAGGAATGAAACTGTTTTCTTTTAAATCAAATAAATACGGCAAATAATTGCTTTTAGACAAAATTTTAATTATCTCATCCATTTCAAAATTATTTTCAATATAAATAACTGGCTTATCTCTTTGAATTATAGAAATTAATGTTCTGATTATATCTATTTCATTTCCATTTATATCAATTTTAATTAAGTCAATATTTTTATTAAGTTCTATATTATTTGAAATTAAAATTGATCTTTCTTCAATAAATATATTTTTTTTAAAAATAAAATCTACTTCAACTTGTTTTTTACAATTATCATAAGAAGGAAATGTATAAGCATCTAAATAAAATTTTTTTTTAAAAAATCTATAGTAAGGTAAAAATATTTTTTCTGTTCTGCTTGTTGATCCTAGGCCAGTTTCATGAATAGTTAGATCAACATTTTTAATTTTTTTAAGTTGTTTTATATATTTTGGATTAGGTTCATAACAATCGATACTATTAACCTTCAAATGCTTTAAAATATAATTAGAAAATACTCCATCGCTAGCACCAACATCTATACAGTTTAGATTCTTGTTAAATTTTATTTTTTTTAAACCTTTGGCATCTGCCTCAAATATTTTTAAAAATTTTGATAATTTTCTTGCAAATAAATAAGAAATTGGATGACATCTTAAAATATTTTCTACATACCTCAGAAAACCTGACTGGGTGAAGGATTTTTTAATCATTTATTAAATTTCAAATCTTTTTTATAGAAAAAATATAAAAATAATGGAATTATTATTGGAAACATCATGCCCACATGTCTTTCAATTCCAGAACCTCTTGCAATCCATAGACTAATGAAAGTTATAAATAGCATGGTTAGGGAAGATTTCATTAAAAATGCATTTTTATTTAAATTAATTATGCCAATCCAGAGAAAAGTAAAAACTAAAAATAATTTTTCTAAATAATAATAAGGACTTCCAAATACGGTCCATGGTGGCAATTCACCTTTTAATAAATCATACGAACCTCTAGTTTCAAGTCCAGATCCATCTGAAAAATAAATCCTTATAGATATGAATATTAATATTGGTATAATAGAAGTTATAATATGTAAAAATGTTTTCTTAATATTCTTTATACTAGAAAAAGAATAGTTAAAAAACCAAAGGACAACTACGTAAATAAATAAATCTTTAATCATCAAACCTAATGCAGAAAAGATTATAAATAAAATAGATTTCCTATAATAAACAGATATGAATATTAATAAAGTAGTTAATAATGATATTGGCTCAGCTTGCGGAAAGCCTGCACTCTTTGTAACTATCGGTAACGTTAAAAACAAGATTGATCCAAAAAATGATAGATATTTGCCGAAAGAAAAAACGTTTACTAAAAAAAACATGAACAAAAAAGATGTAACTAATAGGAAAAGAAAATTTAAAGTTATGTAAATATAAACTATTCTTGATATATATTTTTCAGACCATTCATATTTACTTTTTTTTGAAAGTTTTGAGATTTTAGAGATTGTGCCAACGATCATAGGCAAAAGAACTCGGTATTTATGTACTGACATACTTGAATTTGCACCTTCTACAGAGTAGTCAATTTTGTCTATCAACCCGCCATAATAAGCTGCATATAATATATAGTAGGCATTATCTTTAGACATTGCAGTACTCTTCCACATATCGTTCCATCCAGTCATAATCCTAGGATGGAAATCATTTGTCCATTTTCCATCCTTAAAAAAATGTTTATAAAATAAACTGTAATCAGAAAAATATTTGTCAACTATTAGATCCCCTCCATCCTCAGCAGAGGTTTCTACAAAGAATTGACCAGGCTCAAATGTGTCGTTAGGTGGACTATTAGAATAGTGAAATGAGGTTGAGTATAAAATAGATAAAAAAGAAAATAAAATTATTATTAATTCTTTAGTATTATATACTTTCTTGAATTTCATAAATTTAAAATTTTTTAATACTTATTGATATTAAATAAAAAAAAGACGAGATAATATCTGACAACTTCATTTTTGATGATCCAAAAATTCTGTATGGTAAACTTATAGGTATTTCATTAATTTTATTATTTTTTTTTTTTAAAATATACAAACTTTCCCAAAAAAAAGCATACCTATTGTCTTTAGCTAATAAGATGTTCGAAATTTTAACTAATTTTGTGTTATATAGCCTAAATGCACCTGAAGCATCATATCTTAACCCTAAAAAAAATATTATTAAAAAGTGTCTTATATAGGTCATCATTTTTCTACTAAACGGCCATCCAGGTAAACTATTTTTTAACACAAATCTTGAAGTATTAATAATATGAGAATTTTCCTTTTTCATTAATTTGAACATCGCTGGAATTCTATTTGGATCGTGAGTTCCATCTGCATCCATTGTAATTACAAATTTATATTTTTTTTTATAACAAATCTTTAAGCCTTCTTTGTGAGCAGATCCTATACCACTTTTATTCTTTCTAAAAATGTAACTTATATTTTTAAATTTTTTTTTAAAAGATTTAATTAACATTTGAGAATTATCTTTAGATCCATCATCTATAAATAAGATTTTAAAATTTTTGTTAACTTTTAATATTTTTTTTATAATTTTAGGAATATTTTTTTCTTCGTTTAATGTTGGAATAATTATTACTGTATTCTTCATTTAAACAATTTTAATTTTTGGAAGAGGAAAAATAAACTTAGTTCCTTTATTTCTGATATTTTTTTCTCTTTTTAAAATCTCTTTTTTAAAATGCCACGGTAAAACCAAATAATAATCAGGTTTTAGATCCCTAGATTCTTTTTCAGTTAAAATTTTTATCTTAGTGCCAGGTGTAAAAAAGTTTTTTTTAGCTGTATTTCTATCGGATATAAAATCCAAATATTTTTTTGATATACCAAAAAATTGTAATAATATATTTCCCTTAGTTGAAGCTCCATATCCATGAATATTTTTATTTTGTTTTTTTATTTTTTTTAAAATTAAGAGTAGATTTATTTTAATATCAAATATTTTTCGATAGAATTTACGATAGGTTAAGCTTTCTTCTAATTTATTTTTTTTTTCTAAATTAAGTATTTTTTGTATCTTGCTTTTTCTAATTTTAAATTTAGAATTTTTATGAACAATATAATATTGGGAACTACCTCCATTTACATCGTTGTACTTATGATCACAAATCTCTAATTCATATTTTGATAAAATGAAGTTAATTGTTTTTGTAGAATAATATTCCAAATGTTCATGACAAATGGTGTCAAATACATTATTTTTTAATATCAATAATAAATCAGCATGCTCAAGAATAAATACTCCATCAGTGTGTAATAATTTTTTAATGTCTCTGATAAAATTATTTGGATTTTTTAAATCATAAAAAACAGATAATGCTGTTATAATTTTAAATTTTTTAATACCTGTTTTTTTTACAGAATTTTCACTAAAAAAATTTGGGATTTTAAAATTAATTTTTTTATACTCATGTTTATATTTGTTTAGGATAGGATCTATTCCAACTTTTATTACATTGTCATTATATGAATTTAATAGAGTGCCATCATTACTTGCTATGTCTAATACGGCATCGTTATTTTTTAAATTTACAAACTTGCTTGCTTTTTTAGCCACATCTCTAACATGGTTAGTCATGGTTGAATTTATTCCTGTTCTATAGCCATAGTCCTTTCCATACAAAAATTTAGAATTAAAATTTCGATCAAGTTGAACCAAGCTACATGCTTTACATTTAACAAGTCTTACAAGTCCTTTTTTAATATTCTTTCTTTTAGAATTAGCAAATTTTCCACTAAATGCTAAGTTTCCTAGAGAAAATAAAGCTTCTAATTTTTTTGATCTACATATTCTGCAGGAATTAATTTTCATATAACTTAATTGAATATGTTTTTGTATTTATTAGCAATATTATACTGCCACATTGGAAGGTCAATCTTTGCCTGTATTATGTCGTCTCTTGCTATTGTTAATCCGTTTCCTATAAAGTTAAATAAATTTGCAGTAGAAACTGCAGAGACCCTATTATCCTTTAATACTTCAATTAAGTGAGCTGCTTTACCTGCCCCACCTGCTAAAATAATAGGAAACTTAAATTCGTTTGGTAAAGTTTCTAAAACCTTTTTATCTAAACCCTGTCCAGTGCCATCTTGATCTACAGAGTTTAAATAAACTTCACCAATAGGATAATTAATAATTTTATTTAAATATTTTTTCAAATCAAATTTTGCTATTTTTTGACCATTATTTATAAGTACATGATAGTTGTCGTTGATTAACTTAAAGTCTATAGAGATACATAAACTTTGACGTCCATATTTTGCTGAGATTTCATCTAATATTTTTGGGTTATTATAAATTACTGAATTTAAAATAATTTTATCAGCACCATTTTCAAAAAAAAGTTTAGCATCTTCAAAATTTTTGATTCCACCGCCAGATCCTATTGGCACAAAACACTCGGACGATAATGAGTTTAAATTTGAAAAAAATTCTTTTGTTTTTTTTTCTTTTCTTGAAGCATCTAAAATTAAAAGTTCATCTATTGAAAAAGATATTTTAGAAAAATCATAATGATTTTTAAGCCAATTAATATCACCAACATTTTGTAATTTAAAATTTCTACTTAAATTAAAGAAGCCATCTGAATATATTAATGTGAAAATCAATCTTTTTTTTGACATTAAGCCCTTGCGAAGTTATAGAAAAGTTTTATTCCATTTAATTGGCTTTTTTCTGGATGAAATTGAACTCCAAAAATATTTTCTTTTTCAATAGCAGAAACAAATTTTTCCCCATAATTAAAATATGAGTATGAATCATTTTTTTTTTGAGATTTGACTCTATATGAGTGTATAAAGTAAAAGTCAGGATTATGCTCGAAGTCTTTAAAAAGTTTAGATGCTCTATTATGTATTACTGAATTAAAACCTATATGTGGTATTTCTTTATCTTTTACCTCATTTAAATTGAATTTTTCAACACTATCATCAAAAAAATTAAAACCGTTCTTATGTCCATCTTCTGAGCTATATTTACATAACATTTGCATCCCTACACAAATCCCAAGTAAAAATTTTTGACTATTAACATAATTAATAATTTCACTATCAAAATTTTTCTTTTCTATTCTTTCCATACAATATTTAAAGGAACCTACTCCAGGTAATATAATTTTATCAAATTTTTTTAAATCTAGTGGGTTTTCTATTATACTTATTGAAATTCCAAGGTATTTAAACGCGTTATAAATTGATTTTATATTACCAACACCATAATTAATTAATCCTATTTTCATTTTGTTATTTTTAATTTTTTAAATAAAGTCTCAGCAAACTCCCAATCCTCAGGATTATCAATATCTTGAGATTCAAATTTTGATAGCTCTATAAAGCTTGTCTTGTTTGATATAATTGAACTCGGCGCCATCCAATTTTTTCTAGATGCAAGATAAAATTGACCTGCATCATGATAATTTTTTTCTAAATCTTGAGTTCTTTTTGAAATTTGATTGGGGTAATTCAATTTTATTAAATTATTTTTTTTCTTTTTAAAAGATCTTTGAATGGGGTGATTGTAATTTGATGCGCCTAAAATAAAACCATTAGACTCTTTTTCAAGATCAAAAGCTGACTTTATCAATTTAGAGTTTAAAAAAACTGATGTTGGATAAGTACAAAAAATTTTCTCTAATAAAAAGTTTTTGTCTAACTCTCTTATCGAATGCTTGATAACAGATTTAGTATCAGTTTTATCATCTGATAAATTTTTTGGACGCTTAATTAAAATATGAGCGCCTCCTTTTTTAGCTATCTGAAGAATTTTTGGGCTATCACTTGTTACAACAATTAAATCAAAAAATTTCGATTTTCTTAGCTCTTTAATTACAAATAGAATAATTGGCTTAGAAATAAATTTTTTTATATTTTTTTTTTTAATTCTTTTGCTTCCTTCTCTGGCTGGAATGATGGCTATATTAATTTTTTTTTTGTCACTAAATATTTTTAAATGTTTTTTAATTTTTTTAATTACATATTTCTGATCGCTGATCGAAAGATCTGGATATATTGGTATGGAAAAAGTATTTTTATAAAAATACTCACTATTTGATTGTTTGCTTTTTAAATTAAGTAAGTTTTTCTTAATAATGTCCATGTGATTTAGAGGAATATAATGCACCTGTAAATTAATTTTATCTTTTTTCATTTTTTCAAAAAAAGACTTCTTAGATATTTTATTTTTTTTGAAATCAAAAAGTATTGTAAATAAATGGTATGAACAAAAATTATTTTTTTCTAATTCTTGTTTTAAGGTTATTTTTCTACAATCTTTAAAATTTTTTGAATAAATTCCTGCAATTGAATTTCTTTTTTTTAAAAAAAAATTTATTTTTTCTAATTGTGAAATTCCCATCGCTGCCTGAAAGTCGTTTAACCTATAGTTAAATCCTAAAGTATTTGAGTTATAGTACCAGGGTCCAATTTTATTTAATTTTTTTTTATTCTTAAACATGCCATGAGATCTCATTAAAAGTATTTTTTTATATATTTTTTTATTATTAGTAATTACACACCCACCCTCGCCAGTAGTTATATTTTTAACAGGATGATAACTGTGAGTTACGATATCTGAGTACTTAATCGCGTATTTACATGAATTTAAATATTTGGATCCGATAGCGTGACAGTTATCATTGATCAATTTAAAGTTATATATTTTTGATAATTTTTTAAGTTTTTTCCAGTCACAAGGAGATCCGGCATAATCTACTGCTATAACTGCAGCACAATTTTGATTTTTTTTTTTTAATTTTCTTAAATTTTTTTCTAAAATTTCAGCATCAATCGTAAAATTTACTAAATTAATATCACTCAAAAATAATTTACAACCTGCGTTAATTACCGCCGTAGCTGTGGCTAGAAAGGTGATTGGTGTTGTAATTACAACATCATTTTTTTTTAAATTTAAAGCAATCATTGACAAGTGAAGAGCGGCTGTTCCACTTGATACTGCTACAGAATATTTACCACCAAAAAATTTATTTATTTTTTTTTCAAATATAGGAATTTGATTACCTTGAGTTATAAATTTAGACTTTAGAACTTTAGTTACTGATTTTATATCTTTACTATCGATTGTCTGTGATCCATAATTAATATATTTCATTACTTAAATATTTTTTTTTAATAGATCTCTAAGTTTCTTCAAATTTAAAAAATTTTTATTTGTATTACTTTCGTAAGAAAAATTTTTTATAATTTTGGGGTATGGTTTTTTTTTAAGATAATGATTTTTGTTCCAACTCATCATCTTCATATCTGGTAAAATAATATATTTATTTTTATAAGATAATATTTCACCTGTTTCATTAGATGATATCATCTCTTCATGAAGTTTCTCACCATAATTAATGCCTGTAACTTTTATTTTAGCATTTGGGTTAATTGCTTTAGCCAAATCTATTATCCTAAAAGAAGAAAGCTTAGGAACAAATATTTCTCCTCCCTGCATTTTATTAATCGAGTCTACAACAAACTTTACACCTTCATGTAAAGTAATATTAAATCTTGTCATATTTGTATCTGTAATTTCAAAAGGTTTATTTTGAGATTTAAGTCTTTTAAAAACAGTGACAACTGAACCTCTGCTTGAAAAAACATTTCCATATCTGACAACTGAAAATTTCATACTAGATGATCCTCTGTGATAATTGGCAGAAACAAACAACTTATCTGATGTTAATTTTGTAGCCCCATAGAGATTAATAGGTGAACTAGCCTTATCCGTACTTAATGCCAAAACTTTACTTACATTATTATGAATACATGCCTGGATTAAATTATTTGATCCAATTATATTTGTTTTTATTGCTTCAAAAGGATTGTACTCACATGAACCAATTTGCTTGAGAGCTGCAGCATGAACAACTACATCTACGTTTTTAAGAGCATATTCGAGTCGACTATAATCTCTAATATCTCCTATAAAAAAACGAATTTTTTTAAGTTGATTTTTGTTAAAGCTTTTTTTCATTTCGAATTGCTTCAATTCATCTCTACTAAAAATTATAATTTTTTTTGGATTTAGATTTTTTACAACAAACTTTGTAAATTCCTTTCCAAAAGAACCTGTTCCACCACTTATAAAAATAGTTTTGTTTCTCATGATACTAATTTAATTGGATTTCCATAATATAAAGAATTTTTCTTACAATTTTTATTAACAAAAGAATTACCTCCAATTATTACATTTTCATATATATTTATTTTCTCTTTTACTACCGAACCGATACCAATATAAGACTTTTCTTTTACTTTTACATTTCCACCAGTTACTACTCCAGGACCACAACTGGAAAAATCTTCAAAATAATTATCATGTTCAATAATAGAACCCGTATTAATAATACAATGATTTCTAATAGTTGAACCATTATTAATTATACACCCAGGCATTATTAAAGATCCTTTACCAATTTTTACATCATCAGAAACTATTGCTTCTTTAGAAATTATAGAAGCCCATTCGATTTTTAATTTTAAATTTTTGACCTGATTAAATATTTTTTTTCTTATTTTGTTATCTCCTATAGCAATTATAGCTAAACATTTTTTGTTTTTAGTAAGTTCAATAAACTTACTTTTTTTTAAAAAATATATATTTTTACTATGAAGTTTCTTTTGGTTTGTCTTTATGGTTGTAAAATATCCTAATATTCTATACTTTTTTTTTATAATATCCGAAACAACTCTAGCTTGATTTCCTGAACCAAATATTAAAATATTTTTTTTCATTACAACTTTATTCCTTTCGCAATTTCAAAATCTGTTTTTGTATCTATATCTATAGCTGATCTCCAATCTAATTCTTTGAACTTAAAACCTGGTGAATAAAAAGATTTTGTAATCATAAAATTTTTTTTTTTTGCTGCCCATATTGATCCAGTTGGGCTAAATGCCTCTTTAAGATCTTGTGATCTTTTTTTATAAAATTTAGGGAATACTCTTTTAATATTTTTTTGTTTATCAATATAGAAAGACCACCAAGGGTTAGCGAAATGAAATTTTGAGCTCGAAATTAAAAATTTTGATTTAGATTTCAAAAAAAAATTATAAAAATTCTTGATATCAACATGATTTCTTAAAGGACAATTAGGCATTAATTGAAAAATATTAATAAAATTTAATTTAAATTTATTTTCTAATTTAATTACAGCATCATATGTTACTTCATGTACAGAAGTAAAATTATCTGAAAGTTTTTTTTCTCTTAAAAAAGGTACTTGTGCTCCATAACGAGTTGCTATTCTGGCAATTTTTTTTTTATCAGTGCTCACAAATATATAATCAAAAATTTTACTTTTTACCGCTGCTTCTATTGTCCAAGCAATCATGGGTTTTCCATTAAAGTTAAGAATATTCTTATTTTTTAATCTTGAGCTACCTGATCTTGCGGGTATCACTGCTAAATTCATTTTATTTGTTTAGTTAAATTTTGTTGAATTTTTATAGCTTTATTTTTGTGAAATTTAAATTTTATGTTGCAGATATTCTCCACACTTTTTAAAATTGTCACATCATTAACATTTTTAAATAGACCTAAAGATTTAACAATCTTCATTTTTTCAAAAATACTGCCCATTTTTTTTTGTCTATTTTGTGTTGCAATTACTATTCCAGGAATATTCATAGAAAAAGCTTCAAACATTATGTTTGATGGAGTAGATATATAAGCTTTACTCTCTTTTAGGAAATTTAAAAATTTTTTTTGGTTAGCTAAAGGTTTAATTATATTGTAATGATTTTGATAACGGGAAAAGGCTTTGTAACCTAAGTTATTTAATATAAATATTTTCTTAATTTTAAGTTGGCTAAGAGATTTAAAGTATTTTTTAGCTAAATTTTTTGGATCCTGACCACCAAAAGCAATTAAAAATTCGTATTTCTTTATTGGTTTTTTAAATTTTTTTAAGAGTAAATCTGGATATAAGAAAGCATAAATTCCTAAAAATAATATTATATTCTTATTTGCAGATTTATATTTTTTTTTAAATTGTATTGACAATGGATAATCATTAATTAGATAATCACAATAATGTCTGGTAGGTTTGGTCTCATCAGTTAGTTTTAAAATTTTAAAATTTCTATTCTTAATGAAAAATATTTTTTTTAATTTACTATTTAATTTAAAATTCTTCATACCCTCATAATATGGTGGATCTAATATAATTAAATCATATTTGTCTTTGTTATCTTCAATAAAATTAAAAATATTTTTTGAAAAAACAATTTTTGTTTTAAAAAATTTATTTGCTTCTTTCTTGTTATTGGAAAAAATTTCAAATTTAGAATTTAAATATTTTTTTCTAATAATTTCAATTAATATTGCTACCCTATAAAAATGACCAAATCCTGTTTTTGAATTTGCTTCGCAGTAACATAAAACTTTCATCTGATCTAGATGTTTAAGTGAGAAATTAATCTTTTAATATTGTAATAATTTATATCTCTGAAATTCTTAATCTTTTTAGTTTGAAATAATTTTATAACTGAGGCAATGCCGTCTTGAATTTTTTTTTTAGGCTTCCAATTAAAATCTTTTTCAATTTTATCAAAGTTTACCTTGTAGCTTCTATTGTCAAAATTTTTACTAAACTTAATTTTACTTTTTGGAATAATTTTTTTAATAGCATAGGCTAATTCTTTTATTTGAAAATTTTCTGAATTTGCACCTACATTATAAACTTGACCATTAGTTTTATTATTTTTAGCTTCAAGTAATTTAACATAAGCATCTGCAGCATCTTCAACATGCAAAAAGGGTCTCCATTGATCTCCCCCATTTATAACTATTTTCTTTGCCTGTATTGCAGACCCAACCATTGTATTTAATACTAAATCAAATCTCATTCGTGGAGATGGTCCATAAAGTGTACCTTTTCTGAGACAATTTACTGAAAAATTTTTACTTTTTTCTTTTAGGACTATTTTTTCTCCAATTACTTTTGATTTAGCATACTCACTTATTGGTCTGGACTTTGATTTTTCATTAACTAATTTCTGTTTACCAGTAAATCCATATACACTACAGGAAGATGCAAATAAAAATTTTTGTACTTTATTTTTTTTTGAAATTTTAATTAAAAGCTTTGTTGCTTGTATATTTGACTTTTCAGTTAAAGCTGGGTTTAACAAAGCAGTTGGATCATTAGATACACCAGATAAATGAATAACTGCGTAAATTTTATTGGTAAAAATTTTATTTAAAATATATTTATCCTCTGTCACACCAATAAAGTTTTTCAAATTTTTATGTGTTTTTTCAACTCTTGGAGAATTTGAATATATCATTGGATCTAAATTAATAATTTTATAATTCTTTTTTAAAAGCTTTTTAACTAGTACGGCTCCAAGATAACCTGACCCTCCTGTTATAAATATAGTTTTCATATTCATTTAATTTTATAAAATTGGCTAATTTTTTTAAAAATATATTTCATTTCATTTTCACTCATATCTGAAAAAATTGGCAGTGCAATAATTTTATCTTTTATCTGATTTGTAAATTCTAATCCCAGGCTTAATGATTTTCCCTCATTTTTGTAAAAATCTAATGTGTGAACTGAAGAATAATATTTCCTAAAATTAATTTTATTTTTTTTAAGATAATCTTTAAAATTTTTTAAATTTTTTTTAACAATAATTGGAAAATAAAGATAAGAACATCTTACTTCTGAACTTACTTTCATTAAGGAAAATATATTATGTTTTTCAAATTTTTTAAAAAAAATATTATAATTTTGAATTATCCTTAATCTGTTTTTTAAAGTTGAATTAAAATTTTTTAAATTACTATTTCCAACGATAGCTGAAATTTCTTGCATTTTGGAATTTAGCCCAGGCAATTTTATATTGCCTATTTTTTTTTCAAATTGACCAAAATCTCTGAGATATCTTAAATAATTAACTATTTCCGAATTATTTGAGACTACGCAACCTCCTTCCATGGAAGTCATAATTTTAGTTGCATGAAAACTAAACATTTCATCAAAACCATAATTGTTTGAATATTTATTTTTAAATTTAGAACCAAATGCTGGAGCACTATCCATAACAGGCACAATTTTATATTTTGTACAAAATCTTTTTAAATGATTTAGGTTTATGATATTTCCATAATTAGAAACTGGAATTATAAATTTTACATATTTTTTTATTTTTTTTAATTTATTAAATCTTTTCTCAACCTTTTTTAAATCTAATAACAAGTGTTCGTCTACGTCACAGAAAATAGGAATAATATTATTTAAAACTAAAGAATTAACAGTCCCTGACCAAGTGAAGGAAGGTACTATAGCATAAATTTTATTTTTATTATTTAATTTTAATTTGTATTTCCATGCCTGAATCAGGCTGTAAAAAGCCATCTGACCATTGCAAAAAACAACTGGATCAAATTTTGTATCTAGGTGCTTCTTTAAATTTTTTTCAAACTTTTGTACATTTTTTCCATTATTTGTAACTAGACCAGAGTTCAAACAACTTTCAAATTCACTTTTAATATTTTGAATTTTAGGTAGGATTGGTCTAACAATATTAATTTTCAATTTAAACTAAATCTTTTTTTAAAATTAACTTATTTTTTTTTATTTTATTTTTAACTTTTCTACCAATAACCCAATCAACGTCATTGGGTGAGATGCCTGTACCTGGTTTTTTTATATCTAGCATTTTTTCTTTAATTATTGTTCCTTTTTTTATATCAATTTTAGACACCAAACTCGGCCTATGAACTCTTTGTATCTCTTTTTCTATAGATGGAATAATTTTAATAGAATTTCCCATAGACTCTTCAACTTCACGTACGCCTTTGACTAAACTTTTTAGTTCCGTTGGAGATAATGAGGCGTCATGATCAACTCCAAAAGAATTTGTCTCTAATGTAAAATGTTTTTCAAGAATTTTTGCGCCCATTGCTACAGAAGCTAAAGAAACATTAATACCCATGGTGTGATCTGAGTAACCTATTATACAATCAAAAGCATTTTTTAAAGTATTCATAACTTTAAGATTTGCGTCTTTTGCATAAGTCGGATAATGAGACGTACATTGAAGAAGTGCAATTTTATCATTTCCATTCTCTTTAATTAACTTACAGGTACTTTCAATCTCGCCTAACGTATGAAGTCCAGTAGATATTATCATGGGAAAATTCTTTTTTGATAAGTATTTTAAAAGAGGGTAATTTGTTAGACTAAATGAAGCAACTTTTACTAATTTCATGCCTAGATTAAATAAAAGCTTTGCGTTTTCGATATCAAATGCAGTACTAAAAACAAAAATTCCTTTTTTTTTCGCATAATCAAATACCTCTATTAATTGGCTTTCTTTTAATTCAAGTCTCTTGAGTAAACTTTTAATATTTTCTTTTTTATGAATTCTTCCTTTTTTGTGATAATTGGCTAAAAAAGCGTCATCTGAGGCGTATTTTTCAGTTTTAAACATTTGAAATTTTACTGCATCAGCACCTGCATTAATTGCAACATCCACTAATTCTTTTGCTTTCGATGTGCTGCCATCGTGATTAACTCCAGCTTCGGCAATTATAAAACATGGATAGTCTTCACCTATATGAACTTTAGAATTTATCTTAAAATTTTTATTCATAATTTATTCAATTGAAAAATTTTTTTCCCATTTTCCATTTTTTTTTATTAGCAAGTGTTTGTTTGCAAATTTATCTAAAACTAAGTTAAATTTTTCTAAAGACATTTGGTAATGACTTAAAAAACTCTCAATATATTCTGCAGGATATCTCCCATCGTAAACGTTTACAAGATTTATAGCCTGTTCTCTTGTCATGGCTCCTCTTCTTACCTCAATACTGGCGTCTGATGTAGCTCTTCCAAAACCAAATTTCAAAAACATTAAATAACTATGTAAAATATATAAATCTTGATCAGTCTGAGCAAAATTAGTGAAGGTTCCTAAATTTGCGTCTGATTTTTCCATCAAACCACAATGCTCTTTAGCAACCAAATAATTTCTATAGGGATCCCAATTTTCATAATAAGAATAATGACTAAGTCCAATACCTTTCATATCTTCCTCTTTTGGAAATTTAAAAAAATAAAGCTTTGATTTATCTTTTATTTTTAATTTGGAAAAAATTTTTTCATATGAATCTTCAAGTATGAACTTTGTATGATAGAAATTATCATAAATTGATTTATCTGCATTTTCTGTATTGCCCCCATATTCAACTTCACCATTTTCTCCATAAAAAATAAGTTTTATTCCAAAGTTTACAGCAACTCTTATTACTGCAGAATGAATGGCAATTACCCAGCCATAATATGGAAATCCCATCTCAGTAAATCCAATTGTATTTAGTTCCCTCATTACATCTTTATTTGGTGTTACATGGATGTGATCAAAACCAGAAGAAATAAAATTTCTTAAATTGTTATTTCCAAGTTCCATTTCTAGTGGTGGTCTAACTGTAACAGTTAATGGATTAATACCAAATTTTGTTTTTAATTGATGAGATACATATGACCCATCCTTTCCCCCACTTACTGCAACTATACAATCATAATTGTCATTTTCAGATTTATACTTTTTTAAATTGAACTCTAATTCTCTAAATCTTTTATTCCAATCTAAAATCTTTTTTTTTTCCATCCATTGACAGGCATTACACCAACCTTTTTTATCAAATGTAATTCTAGGTCGAGTTGATGGCATTACACAATTTTTACAACGAATAATTTTTTCTTTATTGCTTTTTTTGGACATAGCTCCGCACTAAGTGATATTTGATTTCTGTGGTTTCATTTTTTTTATATCTTTTGATATAAAATGTTATTTTCATCTGAAATATTTATCCTAAAGTTACCTATTAAAACTTTTAATTTATTTTTCTCTTTAATAGCAACATCAAATAAATAATTTGAAAAAGGTCCGTTCAAAAACTTCCCAGATTTTAAAATTTGTTTTTTGAAAAAAGAACTTTTAAGAAGACCATTTCGATCTTCATGAAAAATACAATATTTAATAAAATTTTTTAGATCATTTTGCTCGTAAATATTATTTTCTAAAAAATAAATTAAACCTTTTAAATACTTCAAGTGTAAATGAAAATTATTTCTAAATTTCTTATGGTAGCAAAAAATGTAATCACCAAGAACATTTTTATGTTTTTTATTAAATTCTATTTTTGGATAATATATTTGAATGTCTGAAATTTTTGTCTTTATTTCGTATACAAAAGTATTTAAATTTTTATTTTTTATTTTCGCTACTACCCACATTTTTAATTTCATCCTTAAGTTCGTCATATTCTTTGATTTTAATTTTCATGAATTTTAGAGTTAAATTAAATTTTCTTTTAATTCCTGCGGGAGTAAGAACATAAATATAATTAAATTTATTTTTACTTTTAGAAAAATTTTGAATTTTTATTAATCCTCTATCGCTAAGAGATTTTATTAGATAATTAAGTTTGCCTAAACTTATTCCTAAATTTTGAGCTAAATCCCTTTGGGAAGAATTTGGATTCTTATGAACCGATCTTAAAATATCTAATAAAACTTCATTTTTTTTAGATGGTTCTTTATAGTTCATTAATTGAACATACAGTTCAGTAATTGAACAGTCAATACTACTTAAAAATTTTTTTCAGTGCATAAATCAAGCCAAT
>MDTG01232902.1_pt1 | contig 19586 bp, 20 predicted proteins | sample 811421 | NCBI WGS metagenome assembly MDTG01 (sample SAMN05326645, study PRJNA326480) | marine metagenome | isolation source: seawater | place: Pacific Ocean: South East | collected 2011
GGAGCTCTCTGCTAGATACGCATCTATAGATCTAAACGATGGCGACATAACAGGAGGTAAGGAAGATGCACTGTCACTGGGCGTGAATTGGTACATTAACCAAAATGTCAGAATCATGGCGGACTGGACACGGATATTAGACACTGACAAGTCAAACTCAATCCGACTTTACGCGCCCGACCTAGATGTATTCACGATTCGAACTCAGTGGAAGTACTAGGCTCCGATAGCGTGTCCACGATATCGTCTTATTGCCCGTTGTGGCCACAGTAATTTTTGTGACCACAATCTTTCTCGTGCCTTCTTAAAAAACATTACGCATGATTCGAGTGCACTTTTGCTTCGAGCGAATCGATGTTCCAGTGCAATCTGTTACCCTTCTTTTGGAAAATCAATGTTAGCTAAAGTCAAACGAATTTAATAAAATAGTAAGTCCTAAATTAAATCCCAAACTATACCCATCGGTTGCACAAAAATTATGGAACAACGTAAATTTCGGTATACGACTGTTACAGCCGTGGTAGTAGCAAACATGGTGGGCACTGGGGTATTTACGAGCCTTGGATTCCAACTGGTTGATTTGCGCTCTGGATTCACCTTATTGATGCTCTGGGCAGTCGGGGGCATCGCTGCGCTTTGCGGCGCAATGACATATGCGGAACTTGGGGCCGCAATGCCGAGATCGGGCGGAGAATACAATTTCTTAACTCGGATCTATCGCCCGGCAGCCGGATTTGTTTCTGGTTGGGTATCCGCAACAATTGGGTTCGCCGGCCCAGTTGCGTTGGCTTCACTAACGTTCTCCGCTTACGCCTTCTCAATTTTCCCTGGGGAACAAGGTGACTTCTCGCAGCAGCTGCTTGCCAGTGCGCTTGTCATTAGCCTCACTCTATTGCACGCGACTAATAGAGATAACAGTGGGAATGTCCAAATCGTATTCACTATTTTAAAGATCGCAATTATCATCTTTTTTTGCGCTGGCGCATTAGCTTTTGTAGATGAACCACAATTAATTTCTTTCGCGCCCGGAGCCGAAGGCTTTTCATCACTCGGCAGCGGAGAATTTGCAGTAGCCCTAATTTACGTGAGTTACGCTTATACTGGATGGAATGCTGCCACCTATTTATCAAGCGAACTTGAAAACCCTCAGCGCACCCTCCCCCTGATACTTATCAGCGGGACGTTGATCGTTATGGTGCTTTACATCGCTCTGAATTTTGTCTTCCTCTACACCACTCCCATGGATGCCATGGAAGGCCAGTTAGAGGTTGGGTTTATTGCTGCAGAGGCTTCTTTTGGTGCGGTTGGGGGGCAATTTATGGGCCTTATCTTGGCACTACTGCTAATCTCAACCGTTAGCGCGATGACCCTAGCTGGGCCCCGAGTCATTCAAGTAATCGGTGAGGACTTTCCGCCACTATCGATCGTTGGAAAAACAAATAAATCAGGAGTTCCCGCCAATGCGATATTTTTACAATCGACTATCGCGTTACTTTTTATATTCTCGTCAACTTTCGATTCAATTTTAGTTTTTTCAGGTTTCACATTAGCACTGAACAGCTTTGCAACAGTTTTAGGGATTTTTGTACTTCGCTGGCGCCAACCCGACCTACCGCGTCCGTATCGAACGCTTCTTTACCCCATCCCACCTCTCATATATCTCGCGCTCACCGGATGGACCTTGTGGTTCGTTCTCATGAACAGGCCCGTTGAGGGATTATTTGGTCTGGGCATCATCGGAACAGGTCTTATTGTCTACTTTATTTCTTCTTTCCTAAGTAATGAAAAAACCACTTGACCATCTAAAGAAATTACTGATTTTGCAATTACGAGTCTTGAAAGCATTGAGGATACTTTTCCGCTCGATCTATAAATTGCAGATTCGATCGTGCGAGTTTTTGAATTCTACTTTCAGCTTTTCAACAAAATCGGCGGTGCTTAAAACATCTTTTATCGCATTAATGCCCTGTCCGCAGCCCCAAATATCTCGCCATGCTTTCGACTTACTACTTCCGCCTGACCCAAAACTCATTTTTGACGGGTCACTCTCCGGAAGGTTATCTGGATCTAGTCCAGCAGCTTCAATACTCGGTCTGAGATAATTCCCATGAACACCAGTAAACAAGTTCGAGTAGACTATATCGCTTGCAGCATAATCGACGAGGGCCTGTTTGTAAGCGGGATCTGCATTTGCTTCTTTAGTCGCGATAAACGCAGAGCCAATATACGCAAGATCCGCGCCCATACTCAAGGCGGCTAAAACAGAGTCGCCAGTAGAGATAGCGCCAGAGAGCAACACGGGGCCATCAAACCACTCCCTCACCTCCTGAATAAATGCCATCGGCGACAAGGTTCCAGCATGCCCACCAGCGCCTGCTGCAACGCAGATCAGACCGTCAGCTCCTTTTTCTATGGCTTTTTTTGCAAAACGATTATTGATGACATCATGCAAGCAAATACCGCCGTAAGAGTGGATCGCTTCAAAGAGCTCCGGACGAGCACCGAGTGAAGTAATCACCACCGGCACCTTATGTTTAACGCACAGTTCAACATCTTGCATTAGGCGGTCATTAGAATTATGAACAATCTGATTAACAGCAAAAGGTGCTGCTGGATTGTCTGGATTCGCTTGATTATGCGCATCAAGCTCTTCATTAATCTGCACTAACCAATCATCCAGAACCTCAAGCGGGCGCGCATTTAAAGATGGAAAGGAACCGACAACTCCAGCTTTACATTGAGCAATTACCAACTCGGGCCCCGAAATTATAAATAAGGGAGACCCAACCACGGGGATAGAGAGTCTATCTTTCATTACTTCTGGTATTGCCATGGAAGAATTCCTTTTTTACTTGCTAAGATAAAAGTTCAAATCATTTAGCCTTGGTAATGCTAAATAGCTCTGATTTGCCCGCTAAAAGCTTCGACATGATGTCAAATCAAAACGTCGATGCCAAGCGTTACAAGATGATGAATTTCTGATAATGCTGTGTATACTTACTTCCTAACGAAATGCACGTAAAGCTCTACCCGAACTTTTACAGAAAAAACTAATGGCAATAGAAGATCCAATCGTAATTACAGGAATCGCTCGAACACCCATTGGCGGCTTTCTTGGAGAACTCTCGTCTGTGAAGGCAACCGAACTGGGCTCGATTGCGATCTCAGGCGCTTTGAATCGCTCGGGGCTTAACTCAGGAGACGTTGATGAAGTGATAATGGGTTGCGTTCTCCCCGCAGGCCTTGGACAAGCACCTGCGCGTCAAGCCTCAATAGCCGCCGGAATAAAAAAATCTGCTGGATGCACGACCGTAAATAAGGTCTGTGGCTCAGGAATGAAAGCAGTCATGCTCGCGCATGACGCCCTGATCGCTAACTCTGCTAGAATTGTGATTGCCGGCGGGATGGAAAGCATGAGTAACGCACCACATCTGCTTCCTGGTTCTCGCAAGGGTTATCGCTTTGGACACAATAAAATTATTGACCATATGGCTTTTGACGGGCTCGAAGATGCTTACGAAGGGGAGGCAATGGGTGTCTATGCTGAGTCGTGCGCAGACATCTATGAATTCAGTAGAGAATCTCAAGACAGTTTTGCAATAGAGTCGCTACGTCGTGCTCAGAAAGCGATTGAGTCAGGCGCCTTCGATAATGAGATTACCCCAGTTGAAATAAATCGCCGCGGCAAACTCAGAACAGTCCGAACAGATGAGCAGCCCTTAAAGGCTCAGCTTGAAAAAATACCGCAGCTAAAGCCGGCGTTCAAAGAATCTGGCACTGTAACTGCCGCAAATGCGAGTTCAATTTCTGATGGCGGGGCGGCTGTAGTTCTGATGCGTAATTCAGAAGCATTGACACGAGGCATTAAACCCCTTGCAAAAATAATTTCACATGTGTCCCATTCTCAAGAGCCATCAGAATTTACCATGGCACCGATCGGGGCAATTGAAAAACTAATGAGCAAAGCAGATTGGACCATTTCTGAAGTGGATCTATTTGAAATTAACGAAGCCTTTGCGGTGGTTCCAATGGCATCAATACAAACTTTAGGTATTGATCACTCGATCGTCAACATAAATGGTGGTGCATGCGCTCTCGGACATCCGATTGGGTGTTCTGGTGCCCGCATTATTGTAACCCTGCTTTCTGCATTGCAGAATAATAATCTAAATCGGGGTGTCGCTTCTCTATGCATTGGTGGTGGCGAAGCAACGGCTTTAGCGGTAGAGTTAATAGACGCATCTTAATCAATTAGTCCAAATCAAGTGGTAACCATTTAGGAGAGTTAGTATGTTTAAAAAGGGTCTTCGCGTTTTTTCTCGCTTGATAGAGCGATTTTTTTTAACTGGATCAGCTATCCTTATCTCCTCCATCTCTGTGGCTGAGTCACCGTGGCCGGAAATCGCCCCGATCGAAGCTCCGGCAAACTGGGGGCCCGTCTCTGCGTATTTTGAAGAAATCGAGTATCCATTTCCTGTTCAATATCTTGAGCTGGAACGCTTTAACCAAAGAATGCGATATGCGTACATGGACGTCGCTCCCTCCGGGACACCGAACGGAGAAACGGTATTTATACAGCACGGAATGAATTTTTATTCTGAGGCCTATACTGACACTATAAATGCACTCACAAATGAAGGGTTTAGAGTCTTAGCGGTTGATCGAATTGGTTATGGGAAATCTTCAAAGCCAATAGTTCCTTACAATTTTAATTTTGTTGCTGCGAATATGAAGGCGTTAATCGACTTTCTGGACATTGACCGAGTGGCAGCAGTTGGCCATTCAATGGGGGGAATGGTGGTAAGCCGTTTCGCAATGGTATATCCAGATTCAACTAGCCACGTTGTGATGATAAACCAAATTGGATTGACCGATCAGCGCCAAAGCCGGCCTTGGAGCGACCCCTTTTCTCAGGGTGGAAAGACTACTTACCAATCAATTTTACGCGGCCATCAACGATATTTTCCGATTAAGTGGCCACCTGCGCATCTTGAATTTGTTCGGCGCCAATACGGGCAAACGCTCAGTGGTGCGTGGCCGCAACTAGAGCAAGTCAGAAGACTTCAAGGTCAAATGTTGTATGACGACCCCGTCGTCTATGATTGGCAACACATCGAAACTAAAGCCCTCGTCATTGGCGGTGAGGAAGATGGTCTTGTTGCCGATTTTCCGGCACTCGCGAGTAATGTAGCCGCACAATTAAAAAATTCTGCACTACTGCTCTACCCCAACATTGGTCATGCACCGCAAATTGAAATACCAGAAAAATTCCATGCAGACTTGATTAGGTTTTTGAGTTCTGACCCAGAAGAATTAGCCAGCAATTGGTAAAAAGATTAAGAGTCGGATTAAAGACTATGAATAATTATTTTAGTTTAGTTATAGCATTCTTATTAGCTATGTTGACTGCGTCTCTTAGCTTTTCTCAAAGTAATACAATAGCCAAAACTATGCTTTTTTCTGAGATTCAAGATAAATTCGTGGAAGGCGCTGATGCTCACAAAAAAGGGGACTTCACCTCAGCTTATGACAACCTCTCTTTTGCAGCTCAGAGCGGCATGAAAGAGGCACAGTATTTACTTGGTTTTATGTACTTAAAGGGTGAGTATGTTCGGCGCTCAATTCCTGTGGGAATGGCTTGGCTCGGAACAGCATTAGAAATTGAAAATAAAGATTGGGCAACGCTCTACTCAAAGGTCTATGAATCCCTTAACGAGCAGCAGCAGATATTTATCGATCGTAAGGTCCGTCAATACATTGATATTTATGGCATGGATATCCAAAACATCGACTGCCAATTAACCTCGGTTGTAGGCAGTAGAAAACGTGCCCAGCGATGTACAAAGCAAGCTGATCGACTTACGCCTTTATTTTCAATGGAAGATATGCCGAAAGATTATTCACCCGAATTTAATTGTGACTCAACCTTTCCCTGTTTAATCGGGAATCTGCGAATCTATGACGGCGTTGAAAGTCATAACGGCGCACTTCCTTTTCAGTTTTGACCGCAATCAGGATAGTTAGAGACTAGGCAAGATATATACTCTAAGCCAACTTCGGTTAGGGCTCGATATTAAAAATTACCCAAGAAAGATACGGGGCGTCACCGCAACTATGACTTAACAACTCCGAAAGCCGAGCAGAGCGCATTTATAAATTTTTGGAGCTGAACGGTCATAATTGCGAAATCTTGATCAAATCGATCGACCGCAGATTCCACTTGCTCTTCCGTCTCACCGATCCCGACAAAGCTGAGACGTTTAATACTAAGGTCATCGCACAATAAGCAGCTGACATAACTATTCCAAGTTACGCCTAACATTTTGACTTTTTTACCGGCGTCTAGCAACGTACTAATTTCATCACCTTGTAAATCTTGGCTTTTCAACCGAACAATATTGTTAGCAACAAGAGGACAAAATAATTCACAATCCTCGTCAATAACAAAGTTATCGCTTGCCTTCTTTTCTCGCAGCCAAGAAGTCATAAGGTCGCTCGGTACTTTTTTCGTCTCTAGCGTCTCAACCGGAAGCGAGCCCAATGTCTCGCGAAGCAGATTCAATAACTCCTCTGATTTATTTGCGCTTGAGCTATTGATCACCAGTATATTTTCAAACGTGTCTATATAAGCGAAGACTTGTTGATTACGAACAAAAGCCCGAGGCAGGAGTTCCATAAAAATGTCTTCACGTATTCGGCGTTTCTGCTTGCCAGAAACCTTATCTCCATGTCGTGTCTCCAGTTCCGAGATTCTTTTATTTGTGGCATCAGATACGACAGTCGTCGGCAAAAGCTTTTCTTGTTTTTGACTGCAAATCATTATGCACCGCCCAGACACATGAGTCAGCATGTCGCCTTCCTCGCCAAGAGGCGAGACCCAACCATAACGACTTTTTTCATGCGAGCCACAGGGAACTACCTGAAAATCTCTCATAGCAACTTCTAAATCTTCAGGCTCTAAAATGAATGGCTTCGTAAATTGATAGACTCGGATGTTTTGAAACCACATAAAATTTTTCTCGGAGGGAGGTCGAAGCTAACTAAGCGGGAGGATTCTAGCATCCTATATCAACCGATTTAAAGTCAGATTCATAAGTTTTTTTTAATCACAAGAGGAGAAGAAATGATATTAGTAAAATTGAATAAACTTTATTATGCTTACCTGTGAAAATACAAATTATTCTCGGTCTTAATGAGCTATTATGAAATTAAAAACCCAATGGTCTCTCACAATCTTGTCTTTAATTTTTTTTACAAGCATAAGTTTAGCTTCTAGAGATTTCCCAGGAATTGAAAAGTTAATGACGGAAGAGGAGCAGTCAATCTCCGGCGTAAACTCATTATCAGGAGAGCAACTCCAGGCACTCAATCAGTGGCTTATTCGGTATACCGCAAATGATGCACCCACTTTACAAATTGAGAATTCTGAGGTGAAACAAGTCGCTAAACAAGGAATCACTACCCGAATTCTCGGCGAATTTTCAGGGTGGACAGGTAAGACCGTATTTGCACTTGAGAATGGACAAACTTGGCAACAGCGTCGCCGAGGGCGTTGGAAGACTTCGCTGGTGAATCCAGAGGTTGTTCTCAGTCGAAACTTTACTGGCGCCTATGAGCTCTCTGTCGTTGGCGGAAAAACCACAGGAGTTAAGCGAATTTCTCCTTGAGGTTCATTTCTCGCGCTTTTAATGAAGATACTGGAGAATTATAAAGCAAAAAAAAAGCCCACTGCATGCAGCGGGCTCAAGTACTTGTAAACTGGTTAGTGCAACAGGTAAAAAAGAGAAGGGAGAGAAATCTTCAATTATCCGCCTCAGCAAGTTTCAAGTAACGTAAATGTTGCAAAAGCCATACCAACTTTACGAAAAAAGCATTCAATCACGCTTTCTGTTTTTAAAGTACTAATCAGCTGATATATATGGATTTTGTAACAATGAAGAATACATCTAATTTAAAAATTATCCGTTAGATAAAAAGAAATAACTTTAATACTTAGCGCAAGACCAACAAGCGCCTCTTTTAGGGGACACAACAAACTTTTTGCACCAATGTGGAGCGTTTGCTTAACTCGATAGCACTCTAATTAATCCATGAAATGATATATCCATGCCGGATCGTATCGCTTCTGAAAACTGATCCGGAGCAATCTCCGATACCCACTCAAAATCACAACCATCATCTTTCATGCTAATCGATATCGTTGCGAGATGGTGTTCTACTTGGGATGGGGTCTTAATTGCTGAATATTGTAAAACCATATTTTCAGTGTCGTTTTTGATGATTTTTTCCTGCACTTCCCCAATTCCCTCCATCGTAAATGAGCGAACGTCACCCTCCAGCGTTATCTTTTCGACCGCTGGCACCCAATCGCATCTCTCAACATCACTAATGACATCCCATACTTCCTGCGCGCTAAACGGCAAACGCTTTTTAATATTAATTGTCTTCATAACCACCTCCTAAAATAGAACTCACTTTCAGGTTAAACTAAATTAACTTAGACATCTAATATGTATAATGAAGGCATGAAGCTATTTAGACTCAGCGAAAAAATGACTGCATCACCTCAACTTGAAGTTAAAGACCTTAATAAATTGAAAAAAAATGGCGTAGATATTGTTGTATGTAATCGCCCCGACAACGAAAGCCCCGAACAAGCCCAGTTTATCGATATTGCCACTGCCGCGGAACTTCTGGGCATAAAGCCCATTGAAATCTCTTTCAAGCCTGATGAACAGACTTTGAAAGACGTAATCGCGTTTGAGGAACTTCTATACAGCAATAGAAAAGTTCATGCCTACTGCCGGACGGCAAATCGCTCAATTTCTCTCTGGGCTGCCGCAAGCGTAAAGGCCGGAAGCCATCCAGATCAAATTTTAAAAATTGCGGGAATTCATGGCATACACGTTTTTAACGCCATTGCACCCTACCTCAAAGATTCATCGCTTCGAAAGCTTTAGTATTTACTCACGGTACCTTATCTTTTTGAAAAACTTATCTATAAAGCTGTCCTCAGTATTCAGACTGTTTTCGTTGGCACCATCAGCAATACTGTTAGCGCTCTGAATCGTTGCTTGTTTTTTCTGGTCAATGTTGGACTCGTTTTGTAAAGCTGAGAAAACTCTCTGAAGCTCTTCATTTTCATTGTGATCAACTATAACTTCTTCTAAGTGCTCAAACTCGCGAACACTCAGAGTTTCTAAATTGAAACTTTTAAATTTTTTAACCATTTGCGTCACTTTATCTACAAAGTCATCTCCAAAAGTCTGCGGGCGAACGCAAAATGCGCCCATGTCTGCTTCTTTTAACTCCACCCTAAGAACATCAAGCAACTCCCAATCCGCCCCCTTAATTGAATTTTCATTGTCTAATGCAAGTATAGTTCGCTTACGATTTTTTCGACTAAACTGCATATCACCTAAATCAAAGTTTTTTAGCGCGCCATTGATGATGGTCAAAAGGTCCGGACCAGACTTTGGATCGAAGTATAAAATAGAGAATGCATCGCTTTTCCTAATGAGATCAAAAACTATTTCTTTATAATACTCTAATAACGTTTTGTCTAAGGACCCTAAGAAGCAAAAAGGTGAGTCACTATATAAATTTGCAAAAATCGATCGAATAACTTTTTTATGCTCATCAGTTAAATAAAAGACTTCTGAGTCATCGAGATTCAATCCTTTACTCGCTGACGCCGTTTTTTCATTATCAATTTTTTCAAGTTGATCAACACGGTCCTCGCTATTCTCGGTTGAGTAATCTTTCCCCTGTAAAACTCTCTCATCACGATCAAGGTCTTTATTTTTAAATCCAAACTCAAGGTTGGAAAAAATATCTTGATTTCTCTCTGAGCCCGCAGCCGACTCTGCTTGAATAATTATATTTCTCTCACTGCTCTTTTCCTTAATAGAAGAGACTTCTATCTCACTAGTGGCCGATGGCAATTTCTTTCGCGGTGATTTTTTATTATCAACCGGAAGTATTTTTTTTGTTTCAGACTGTTTTTTTGCGGAGGTACCGCGCGCCCTTGACTTTGTCTTTACCTTTTTCCCCTTTTCTTTATTTTCTTTGACTACGACATCTTCTTGTTCCGAAACTTGCTCTCCCGCTTTCAAAGGTTTCTTTTTTTCAGCCATCACATGCCCCCGGAACTATCCAATTGCTTACCCGACTCGTCGAAATTCATTTCCGATGGAACCTTAATCCTAGGTTTCTTCGCTCTTCTTGCTGCGCCATCAAATGAATTTAACTGATACACATAAGCTATGACTTCGGCTACTGCTTCAAATAACTGTCGGGGAATTGATTGATTGATTTCTGTTGAGAAAAATAACGCACGCGCCAATTGAGGCTCCTCAAAAAGCGAGATCCCAAACTCTTCCCCCTTCTCTCTTATCCGTTGCGCCATAAAATCAGCGCCTTTGGCAATCACTTTAGGCGCTTCGTCTGAAGCAACTGCATAAGAGAGGGCTACAGCAAAATGAGTTGGATTAGTTACAATAACATCTGCGTCACTTATCGCTTCGAGCATCTGTCCCATGGCGATTTCACGTTGCTTTTGTCGTATTTTACTTTTAACCTCGGGTCGCCCGTCACTTTCCTTCATCTCATCTTTTATTTCTTGGATGGACATCTTAAGTTTATTCTTAAAAGTCACGATCTGAAAAGGCACATCGATCGCCGCGATAATTAAAAGTGATACTGATATCAATAGGACGCCTGTCGCTAATATACTTAGACCCTTTATAGGTGCAACTAAGGGATCGAGAATCGACAAAGTAAAAATTGCGTCAAAATTAAAAGTTACAACTGCCGCGATGATTGTTCCGATTAGTATTAATTTCAAAACTCCTTTTATTAATTCTACCAAACTTTTAATTCCAAACATTCGTTTTAATCCATTGAGTGGATTAAGCTTAGAGGCCTTTGGTGCGAATCCTTTGATCGAAAAACCAACTCCGCCAACTAAAAATGCTGCACCGAAAGCTAAAAGTATTGTCGAAATAAGTATCGGAGAGATCGCGATTAATCCCTTTAGACCTATACTACCGAACAACGGTGCCATTATCCCTTTATCAGTGATAACGCGAGCGTCAAAAGAGAAGGATTCCTGAAAGAGCGTAATTATCACTGACCCTATGTCAGCTCCGATAAAATATAAGACACAAGCAACCGCTATAGTGAGTAAGGCAACCGATAAGTCTTGAGAGCGAGCAAACTGACCGTCTTCCCTTGTCTTATCAAGCTTCCGTTGGGTTGGTTCTTCGGTTTTACTATCGTCTTCTGCCATTATCCAATCCCAAATATGTTAGCTAATAACTCGAAACCACTTTCCCAAAATCTTCCAATCCGTTGTATTACTCCTGGCATAGAAAACATTAGCAGGAAGAATCCGGCAAGTAGAATTGCAGGAAAGCCAACTGAGATAATGTTTAATGAAGGCGCGGCACGAGTAATCATTCCTAGGCCAGCATTTACCAACAAAACGGAGATCATTAACGGAAGAGCTAGAACCAACCCACCCATAAAAAGGAGGGGAGTCCAGCTAATAAAGATTTCGTATACCGAGTTTAGAGTTAAGGCTTGACCTATAGGAAAAGACTCGAAACTTTGTATCAGAAGCTGCACAAGAATAAGGTGACCATCAACGGCTAAGAAAATAAAGGTAGATAGGATGATTAAAAACTGGGCGATGATAGGCACATTCCCTAAATTAGGATCCATCATATTTGCCATACTCAAACCCATTGAATTTGAAACCGCTTGGCCACCAACAGCGACAGCACCACTGACAATCTGAAGGGAAAAACCTGCAAAAAGCCCTATAAAGATTTGGTTTATTACCAACCAAATTAATGAAATGATATCTATTTCTTGGGCGTTGAAATTTGTAAACTCCATCGCAAAAAATGTTAAAATAGCGGCAAAAAGGATTCGGAATCTTAGATTAAAAGCTTCTAGAGAAAATATCGGTACGGCTAAAGTAAAAGCCGAAATTCGAGCAAACGGGAGTAAAAAAGCGTAAAAATATTCTACTATTTCAGTTACTAAAAAATTCATTATTGTATATATATCGGTATATTCATGATTAGATTGTGAAAATGATCAATCAAGACCCCAATCTGCCAGTTACCAATAAGGAAGAGGGTCAGAACGAGTATTATAAGTTTAGGAATAAAACTTAAAGTCATCTCTTGCACTGAGGTGGCTGCTTGGATAAGACCAATTAGCACACCAACAACTAGTATCCCTAATAGAAGTGGCCCGGCGATTAAAGCAGTAACAAATAAAGCATCTTGTCCCAAGGTTATTACATCAGTTACTGTCATAAGATATCCCGCTCTTCAATAAACTTGGCAACGCTAAAGCGCAAAACTTGAAGTCAACGATTGCATTATCAAGATCCATCCATCAGCCAAAACAAAAAGCATTAACTTGAACGGCATTGATATCATCATTGGCGACAACATCATCATTCCCATTGACATCAATACGCTTGCGACGACAAGATCAATTATTACAAAAGGTATATAAATCAAAAATCCGATAGTAAATGCCGTTTTAAGCTCGGAAGTCATAAACGAGGGGATCAAAATACTCAATGGAATCGTGTCTGCGACACCATCGTATTCATAGCCACCAATATCAGAAAATATCATCAAATCATCTTCACGCGTTTGAGTGACCATGAAATCCCTTATAGGCACTAAAGCAATATCGATCGCTTGCTCTGCAGAGACCTCTTCCTCAATATAAGGAACAATTGAATCGTTATACACTGTCTCTAAGATAGGAGACATGATAAAAAAAGTTAGAAATAATGCTATCCCAACAAGTACGGTATTTGGTGGTGTCTGCGCTGTACCAATCGCCTGTCGCAGAAGAGACATCACAATGATTACGCGCACAAAAGAGGTCATCATAATCAATAAAGATGGCAGCAGCGTTAATACCGTCATCAAGATTAAGACTTGCAATGTCAAACTATACTCTGTGGCTCCGCTCGGGTCCTCAGTTATATTAATCAAAGGTAAACCGGTCTGTGCAAAAACCGAGGAGCTCACGAAAAAAAATACACATCCAGAAAAAATAATCTTTAAAATGCAAATTAAATTTAATAAAAATTGTTGTTGATTAAGCCTCATGACGACGATCCGTTACCTAGATCAGGCTCCGTAGAATTTGATGTCCACAGATGTTCAATTTTATCGCCTGTTATACCAATTAACGTGTTCTTCCCTCGCACTTCTACGAGGACTAGACGTTTATTTGAGTCTAAATATGTTTGCTCTAATATTTGAATTCCATCGGAACCGGAGGGCACACCAAGTCCTCTAACCTTTTTTAGGTAGTACAGGAAGGAAAGCAGCAGCAGAAAAACTACAAGCAGAGACGCAATAACTCTTGTGGTACCGTAAAAATCCATCTCTCTCACTCTCAGTATACTTGGGCTCACTAATACCGAGGCATGCAAGTCAGGAATTGTGCATCAGAATAAAAACACCGGCCATGGCTAACCTAAAGCAATTTCATTCTCTCGCTTTTCGGAACTATTTGCGTCAGCCGCATTCCGTAACGATCATTAACCAGCACTATCTCGCCTTGAGCCACAAGCGTATCATTGACCAGCAGATCTAGAGGCTCGCCCGCTAAGCGGTCAAGTTCTACTACCGACCCTTGCGTAAGCCGCATCAACTCTTTGATTTGAAGAGAAGTACGACCGACTTCAACTGATATCGTCACCGGAATGTTTTTCAGTAGGTCGGAGTCTAAACTAATCCCGTCTACCGACTCGCCTTGCTCAGAATTCGATTTTGCGGTCTGCAGGAGAACATCCTCATCACCGGTATTTGTTTTATCTTTATCAACCATGAAATCACTCCATCAAAAACTTAAACTATTGATTTTCTTCTTTTTTATATTCTTTTAATAAAACAGACATTTGCCCATCAAATTCTCCTACGGTCCCGTAAAAGGCTGTTGATCCCCCAATATTTACTTCCGCTTGCTCAAAAAGGTCTAATGGGAGAACTTGACCGACTTTTAACGACTTTAGCTGACCGTAAGATACTTCCAATTCCGACACCTTCACACTCATCGTAACTGGAACGTCGTAAGTTGCATCCGTTAGATCACGCTCCCACAACACGGTTTGCTCATCTTCCTCATCGTTAGTTTGAATCCGACTACGTAAAAGATCTCTTACCGGCTTAAGCAACGAGAAGGGCTGAATGATAGTTAAGTGACCTTCGACATCATCACTTAATGAAAAATTAAAACGGCTTACAAGCATCAAATCGTCATCATCAGCTATTTGAGCAAAAGCGGGATTAACCTCTTGCGCTACTCGTTCGAAACTAACCGGCATCACTGGGGCCCAGGCCTCCTTTAAAGATGCAAATATAATATTCATCAATAGACCAATGATCGTGTCTTCGGTCGGTGTAAAGATTCGAGTCGCTGTTAAGGGCCCTACCTGTTTACCAAATCCACCGAAAAAACTATCGAGAGCTGAAAAAATAATTTTAGGTTCAATTATTACCAGCGACATTCCCCTTAGCGGGTCCATTTTAACGGTACTGATTGCGAGCGGTGCCGCCATACCCTCCATGCTTTCTCTAAAAGTTTGAATTTTAATTTTTTCTGAGGCGATTTTTGGAGTGGTCCTCAAAACTTCGATCAAGCCGATTCTTATCTGCCGAGCGAAGCGTTCGTTAACCAAATCCACAGCCGACTGGTTAAAGCCTAGCGAACTATCCTCACTAGCCAAGTCATGACTAAGCACTGGCGAATTCCCCGATGCGTTAATCGGCCTGTCCAAATCTTCTTTGGAACCCTCTGATAAAGCTAGGAGTTCCTCTTCAGAAAGTTCCGTCTCATTTTCAGCCATACTAACTCCAAATATTTCTAATTCTTTATAAAATTCTATTGCATCAAAAATTCAGTAAATAATACGCGTTCAATACCACCGAACCCTTCGAGCTGTTCTAAAGTAGAATTAATCACAATTGCGAGCTCTTCGCCGATTTCAGTTCGAAATGAGGGTGCATCTGTTTGATCCTCTGTTACATTTCCTAAGTGATCCAGAAGGGCCGCCCTAACTGCCATCTCATGCTTCACAACATTATCAATAACAACCTGGTCATAATGCGTTTGTAAGGTAGCCATCAGTTGTATCACCTTTCGCGAACCTGAAACATTTACCGTAAAAGGTTGCGCAAATTGATGGTACAGAGTATCGAGCCGTGAAGTATCTGGTACCGTTCTAAGCTGCGGGGTGCCGTCGTCTGCGGCTGACATCTCACCCGAGTCAATCGAATTTAGCTGATCTGCCATTTCCTCGTTATCGTCAAAAACGCCTGTAAAAAACATCGTCGCGATTACGATGCCTATTACGACAATTATCGCAGCGATGACTCCAATGATTATGTAAATCAAAGTCTTTCTGCTATTTGAACCTTGCTCTTCGGTAACAATTTCGTCTGCCATAATTAATTCCCCATTTAAAACGCTATCTCAATTTAATATCTCTACACTAAACGTATGTATCCAAGCCTTCACTTAAATTAGATAAGGCACTTGTGTCGATTTCTTCCTCTTCGGAACTTTCTTCAGTTAAAACACTTTCTGAATCCACATCAACTAATCTGTGATCATCGCTGGGGTCGTTTCCAAAATTTTCATCAGAGTTCTGCTCGCGATTCGAATCAACCACAACCTCGTTAACTTTTTCAAACGCCAAACTGTCTCTCAGCGTTGATATATTCTGTTGAAGAAGCTTCGTCGCCTCCGGATTATCGCTGAACATTTTTACATTGAGTCCAGCATCCTCAGAAAACGTTACCTCTACTTCAATCTTACCAAAGTTTTCTGGAAATAGAGATACAGTAAACTTTGAGTTCCCAGCTGATGTTTGACTTAATTGTCCGCTAACCGCAGCTTGCATACCGTTCGAGAAATTAGAAACAGATACGTTAGAAGTTCGTGATTTAACCGTTTTTCCGTCGAGAACTTCATGGCTTTTCACGTCTAGATCTACCGTAATACCATTATTAAAATTTCTTTCACTAACAAATTGATTACTTTCAGTTGTGGCCAATGGCTTAACAGAATTCAAACCGCCATTTTCTAGAGAATTATTTAGGCTCCCCGTTGAATATTCTGATCGGCTGATTGTTTTCTTGATGCTAGATTCATCTAGACGCATCTGCGCACGATCAGACAGTGTTTCAAAATCTTGATTTTTCTTACTTACCTTTAGCACAGGATCATCTGAAACACCGGGACCGACTCGTCCTTTGTTAGCTCTAAAAAGCCTCTCTTCAGGCGATTCTTTTTCTGTAATCACGGCGCCGTTTTCAACAAAATTATTCGACCGGTATTCGATGGATTTAAGAGGATTTTCTTCGACTGATGAATCATTCACATTGGAAAGAGGCTTCACGAGAGAAGAACCTTTCACAGTTCCAGTAAGAGGGATCGGAGATAAAATAGCTGTCTCACCTGATTTAGGAATGGGAGAAAGGTGGGCTTTCAACCGATCTCCAGCGGCATTATTAGTAAATCTTTTTGGACCTTCTAAACCTTTTCCTTTTTCATGAGTAATTTGTTGTGCAACGCTTTGCTCTAAACGTGGCTCAAAGGAATCGCTATCAGATCTGAAAGAATTATTTTTTGACTTCATCGCGCCGGAATTTGGCTCGTCTTGGCGAGGCTCTTTCGATGTAAACATTATGCCTTCTGCATTCTTGGGCAAGGAATCATCGAAGTTATCTAATTCTCTTTTTCGGAAACCATGACCATCGCCATCATTTTCAAAATATCCATGTGCTGCCTGCTCAGATCTCATTTCAGTTGGCGTGGGTACATGATTAGCAGGACCTAAAATAACAGGCCTTTTTTCTCTGAGCGTCTCAACTCTTACAGATTCATCTTTTACTGGTCGTGTGTCGCTTTGAATTTCAACGTGGTTTGTGGTTTTAAAACCAGTATCTTTTTGTGATTCGATACTGCTACGACTGATATCATCGTTTATGCTCTTCTCTACAACCGATGGTGCCGTTGCATTACGGCTGAAATCTGTCTCCGAAAGTTTTTGTTCTTGGGTCATAACTGGCGACCCATTCTCAAGCCCTTGTTGTCGGTAATTCACACCATACGAATCTGTCTCATCCGTTTCAGATCCATCGCCTTTAAATAAGGTTTTCATTTCGCGATTCTTATTATCTGATATCCCATTCATATTTCTAGTCGGATCTTTGATTATTGCTGTTGCTTTAGTTATTGCTGTTGCTTTAGTTATTGCTGTTGCTTTAGTTATTACTGTTGCTTTAGTTATTGCTGTTGCTTTAGTTATTGCTGTTGAAAGACTCGATGCGACATCACTTGTCGAAATCTTATCGCTTGCAACTATCGGATCGTTTGAGGAGGAATTAAAATCTTTATTAATTAGTTCTAAGGGAAAATTCTTACCGTCAAGATCTACGTCAGAGACTCTCTCCTCAAAGATCCTTGTATTAAGGTGAGCGACTAATTGATCAATGGTTGGAGTTTCATTTTCAGTAAACTCAGGTTCCGCAGAAGGAGATAGTGGCATTTCTGTGCCACTTTCTGCCGCTTTCTCTTCCGCATTTGCTTCAAGGCTATTCTCCGAAATTTCTGCGAGAATCGCCCCGAAAACCGTATTTATTCCACCGCTACCGGCATTATTTGTCTCAGAGGTGCCTAAAATATGCTTAACTACATCCGCGACATCGTATTTAGATACTGTGTTCATATGCAAAATTAATCCTAATTCATTCTAGCGTTAGCGCCACATATGAATAACTAAGCAATAAGCGTACCAAATGTCAAAAATCAACCTTAGAGCTTCTTCAGTTCTGCCAATAGTTACGAGTTATCGCTCGTCAAAAAATTCCGGAGAGCAATTTCATCTAAATTCTTTGAATCAATTCTTCTCTCTAATTTTTCAAAGTTTTCTTTTTTCTGTAATCGTATTTTTTCGAATTTCATTCTTTCAACTTCATGGTTAACGATCTGACTGCTTAGCTGAGTAAGATTTAGATCGCACTGTGCATCGAACTTTACTAGCTGACCCCTGGCATTGGTGAGCTGCGAGATCATTTTTAATTTATCTTGGACTTTTCGGACATCAAAATTTGTCTCAGACTCATCTCGGATGCCTGTTGAATATTCAAATATATATTGATCAATGTCTTTGATACGGGCTGCTAATTTTTTCTTTTGCATGTCCAAAGCATCTTGTTGAGTTCGAAGCTTACCGATTAGAGCACTTTCTTTATTTGATAATGTTTGCCAGATTTTCATGACCAAGCACTACTCTTCGATAATCTGCAGGAGTTCTGCAACAGTGTCAGCAAGGCTAATCGCTTCACTACTACTTTGCTGAAGGAATTTATCAATTTTTGATTTTAACCTGATCGCTTCATCTATTTCAGGGTCTGTGTTTGCTGTATAGGCGCCAACCTGAATAAGATCTTGCTTCTGCAAATACAAAGACCAATATCGGCGTAATTTTTGCGCACTCTTAAAATGGTCAGCAGCAATGAGCGTGGAGGCTACTCTCGAAATCGAGCCCTCAAGATCAATAGCGGGATAATGTGCGGCATCGGCTAGCTCTCGAGAAAGCATAATCTGACCGTCCAGAGTCGCGCGGGACAAATCTACTATTGGATCCGAACGATCATCCCCCTCAGCCAACACGGTGTAAAATGCCGAGATAGAGCCAACATCACCGACGCCGACACCAACTCGCTCAATTAATTTAGGTAGTAAACTGAAAACAGAAGGCGTGTAGCCTTTCGTCGTTGGAGGCTCACCTACGGCTAATCCAATTTCTCGTTGTGCGTGGGCGACTCGTGTCAAGCTATCAAAAAGTAGCAGTACATTTTTACCTCTGTTACAGAAATACTCTGCAATCGAATGGGTCAACTTTGCTGCCTTCACCCTCATTACCGGCGACACATCAACCGGGGCGGCTACCACCACGGACTTCTGTAATCCTCGATCACCTAAAGTTTGTGCGACAAAATCCTGTACCTCTCTGCCTCGCTCGCCAATCAGTCCAATAACGACCACGTCAGCTTCGGTGTTGCGCGTTAACATGCCCAACAAGACACTCTTTCCAACCCCTGACCCGGCAATCAAGCCCATTCTCTGCCCTTTCCCGAAAGTCAGGCACCCGTTAATGGCTTTTATTCCTGTATCTAAGACCTCTGAGATAGCCCCACGAGCCAACGGGTTGATCGCTTCGCTATCCAGCGAAACCGAAGTCTCTGCATTAATCGCGCCCTTACCATCAATAGGATTACCCAACCCATCAACTACACGACCAAGAAGCTCCTCGCCAACGCCACACCGAGATTCAACTTCCTTTAATCGAACGGCACAACCAGCCTTGATACCCTCGAGAAAATGAATCGGCATTAAATAGACAGTAGACCCATCAAACCCAATAACTTCCGCATCGATCTCGCGTTTTTTTTCCTCAATTTGAATGACGCACTGAGCACCTATTTCCGCTGAAATTCCAGAAGCCTCAACAGTCATTCCTGAAACGCGAGTAA
>MDTG01004572.1_pt1 | contig 19585 bp, 22 predicted proteins | sample 811421 | NCBI WGS metagenome assembly MDTG01 (sample SAMN05326645, study PRJNA326480) | marine metagenome | isolation source: seawater | place: Pacific Ocean: South East | collected 2011
CTACCTGGTATACCTTGATAAGCAATTTTCATAATCTAAGACTTATATTCCATAACTTTTTTAATTTCCAGATAATCTTCTTTTGTATCGACCCCAACAGGGATTGAATTAGCAAATACTACATCAATTTTTATATTATTTTCAATTGCTCTAAGTTGTTCTAGTCTTAAATTTATTTCATTTGTCGATTGTTTAAAATTTACAAACTTCTTTAGTGCTGACACTTTATAAATATAAATTCCAATATGATGATAAATATTTTCTATTTTTTCATTTTCAGGTAATCTAAAAAATTTTCGAGCAAAAGAAAATTTATGTTTTTCTAAATCTTCGTTACACATTACTTTTACTATATTTTTATTTTTAATCTGATCAATATCAAGATTACAAGCAAGCGTGGCTATCTCAGAATTATTGGTTATTGCTAAATAAGTCAAATTTTTAACGTCATTGATATCTATCATGGGCTCGTCCCCCTGTAGATTGATTACATAATCTATATCCTTTTGATCTAATTGTTCATATGCTTCAAAAATTCTATCAGTTCCTGTGGCATGTTTTTTTTTAGTAAGAATACATTTTCCTTTATTGTTGATTACCTCTTGAAAAATTTCTTTGTCACCTGTTGCAACATAAACATCGCCAATACATGTAGATCGACCTTTTTCATAAACGTGACTAATAAGTGATTTATTATTTATTTTTAATAAAGGTTTGTTTGGAAGCCTTTGAGCTCCTAGTCTTGAAGGTATCAATATAATAGTTTTAGTCATAAATTAAGTATTTATGCGTCTTTCAGCCGCTTGATTGGAAATAATTATACATTATTTTTTTTCTTTAACATGTTATACGACTAAAAAATAAATATCATGGATTCATTTGAAATAAATAAAATTGTAGCATCTATATTGTTAATTGCCCTATTATTTATTGGAATTGGCAAAATATCAGATTTGATTTTTCACGTAGATAAACCAGAAACTGATGGATATAAAGTTGAGTTACCTGAAAGTACCACAACGACCCAAGTATCAGAGGCAAAAACTGAAACAATTGATAAAGTCGATATTGCCTCTTTGTTAGCCTTAGGTGATATTGGACACGGAGAAAAAGTATTTAAAAAATGTTCTGCATGTCATGTAGTTGAAAAGGGAGGGGCTAATAAGATTGGCCCAGCTCTTTACGGGGTTTTAGGAAGGAAGGTTGCAGCAAAAGGTGACTATAAATATTCACAGGCTTTAACTGATTATAGCAAAGAATGGACATTTGAGGAGATGAATGGCTATCTAAAAAAGCCTCAAACTTGGATCAAAGGTACGAAAATGAGTTTTGCCGGTCTTAGAAAAGAGAAAGATAGAGCTTCTGTCATACTTTATTTAAATCAATATTCAGATAATCCACTTCCATTACCTTAATTTACCAAAACTATATAGTAGAATACTTTTTTGAACATGAACTCTGTTGAGAGCCTGTTCCCAGACCCTTGATTGCTTTCCTAAAAATACTTCCTCTGTAACCTCATTTCCTCTGGGTAAACAGTGCAGGAAAATTGAATTGGGCCTTGTGACATTCATTAATTTAGAATTTATTTTAAAATTTTTAAAATCATTTATTTTTTTGGCTTTATTTCCTTTGTCATTTAAAGAAAATACTTTATCAGAAAATACTACATCTGCATTTCTAGCTGCTTTTTTTGGGTTATTAAAAATATTTATTTTTCTTTTATTTTTTTTTACCCAATCCATTACATGCTTAGGTGGGCTATAATTTTTTGGACAACCAATATTTAAATTGAATTTTAATTTTACTGACACAGCAATTAACGAATTTAAAACATTATTACAGTCACCAATCCAGCATATGTTTAATTTTGAAATTGGTTTTTTTTTTATCTCCTCTACTGTAAATACATCAGAAAGAACCTGACAAGGATGAGAGCTTGGACTTAGTAAATTAATAATAGGAATTTTTAAATTTTTGCTAAAATCCTCAATTTTTTTATCACTATCTGTTCTTAACAAAAAACCATCGCCATAGGTTGATAAAATTTTTGCAGTATCTGAGATAGTTTCACCTCCTTTTCCTAAATGTAATTCATTAGCTTTTACAGTTATTGAACCGGCACCCAGCTGTTTAATGGAAATATGAAAGCTTAATCTTGTTCTGGAACTCTGCTTTTCGTACATTTGGATAAGTAATTTTCCTTTTAATGGTCTATCTTTATCTACATCGAGAGTATTTAATTTTTTTCTTTTAATTTTTCTTTTTTTCGCGTCGTTTAAAATTTTTCTTAAATCAGCAGTAGGTATATCTTTTAAGTTTATAAAATTTTTCATTATTTATAATTTGCGCAGACTTTATCTATAATTCTGACTGCTTGATCTATTTCAGTTTTTTTCACATTAAGGGGTGGTAAAATCCTCACAACGTTTTCAGCAGCTCTGATGGTTAATAGCTTATTTTTTTCTAGAGATTTTATGAATTTTGTTTGATTAGAATGTAGTTGTATTCCAATTAATAACCCTTTCCCTCTAATTTCCTTTATTATTTTTGGATAATTATTTTTTAAAGTGTGTAATCTTGAAAAGAAATAATTTGAGTTTTTTTTTACATTATTTAGAAAACCTGGTTTTAAGATTTGTTTCATAACTTCAATTCCAACTGCACACGCATTAGGGTTTCCGCCAAAAGTAGATCCGTGACTACCTGGTTGCATGGCTTTTGCAACTTTGTTGGTCATTAAAACCGCGCCTATAGGAAAGCCTCCACCTATTCCCTTAGCTATAGGTATAATATCTGGGGAAATTTTTGAACTTTCATAAGCAAAAAAATCTCCAGATCTACCAATACCTGACTGAACTTCGTCTAAAATAAGCAAAATTTTTTTTTTATTACAAATTTTTCTTAAGTATTTAAGACATTTATCAGGAACAGTTTTTATACCTCCTTCTCCCATCACAGACTCCACCATTATTGCGGCTGTATTTTTTGTTATTTTTTTTTTTAAATTCAGGAATCTGGGTTTAAAATTTCTAAATTTGATATGATCAAATCCTGGGACTTTAGGACCAAAACCTTCAGTCATTTTTTTTGAGCCACTCGCATAAATAGCCGCAATTGTTCTTCCATGAAATGAATTTTGTACACATAAAATTCTGTTTTTTTTTGGTTTGCCTTGTGAAAAAAAATATTTTCTTGCAATTTTAATTGCAACTTCTGTTGCTTCTGCACCACTATTTTGAAATATAACTTTGTCAGCAAAGGTATTTTGGGTCAACATATTTGCTAACTTTTCTGCTTCTGGAATTTGAAATGCATTTGATACATGCCAAACTTTTTTAGCTTGTTTATATAAAGCTTTAACGAGGTTAGGATTGGAATGACCCAATGAATTTACCGCAATTCCTTGAACAAAATCTAAATATTTTTTACCCTCAGTTGAATATAAAAAACTACCTTTTCCGTATTTAAAAGAAATTTTTCTTCTATTATAATTGTTGGCCAATGAACTCATAAAATTAGTTGTAATCTTATACACATTTAAATCATATTGACTTTAATAAAATGCAACTAAAGGTTAAATTTCTCTTGCAATTAATTGTTAAGAAATCCCAAAAAAAACTTGCTAAAAAACCTGAATTATTGGTAAACATTATGTAGTGTATAAATTATACATATATACTATATTTTGTGAATTATGAGCTGGGATAGTAAAAAAATTGAAATTTTAAAGAATGAATGGGGCAAAGGCAAAACTGCTTTACAAATAGCAGAGTTAATAGGTGGAGTAAGTAGAAATGCTGTAATTGGAAAAGCGCATAGGCTGAATTTATCAATAAAAATTAAAAAAAAAAATGTTTCTTATAACTACTCTGGCAAAAATGAAAGCACAGATAAAAAAATTAATAACAATTCAAGGAGAAATAGATTTAAGAGTTTAGTTTTAGACAAAAACTTTGAAGAGGCAAAAAATATATCTTTAGAAGAGCTGAATGAAAATACATGTAAATATATGGAAGGTCATCCGAATGAGAAAAGTTCATCTTTTTGTGGAAGAAAAGTAGTTGAAAAATTTTCTTATTGCCCTTTACATTTAATGATTGTTTATCAGCCAAAAGGTAAAAAGGAAGAGGCTAATCTTAAGGATGATGAGGTGCCGGCTTTTTTAGAGAAAAAAGTAAAATCTGCATAACAAAATTTATATTTTTCCTTTAGAAAATTGACCACCTCGTTTCCACATATAAGAATATTTAATTATTTCTTTATCAAAATATTTTATATCTGAATTTAATTTTAAATCTAAATTGTTCTTATATTTTCCCGATATAGTATTATTATAACGTAAAAGTATTAATTGATCTTTGGTAAGCAGGGGATTTGTCATCGTTAATTCAAAAAAACTTGCAAATAATCTAGCTAAAAATAAAGGTGTTGGAATTATTAATCTTTTTGATTGCAATGATTTAAGAAGACGTAAAATAATTTCTTTAAAAGAGATCTTTTCTGGACCTACACATTCAATCGTTTCTGCTTTCATTTGATCTTGGATCACATTCTCTATAATTTCACACATATCTGTTACGTGAATTGGGTGAAAAGCCGTTTCTCCATTATAATAAATCGGGAAAATAGGTGATAATTTTAAAATATTAAAAAGCATAGTAGTAAATTTATCATCGACACTGTAAACTAGTGATGGTTTTAAAATAACATAATTATTAATTATTTTTCTTATCTCTTTTTCTCCATTATATTTACTTAATGCATATTTACTATCTAAGGCTGCTTCAATACCAAGGGCTGAAATGTGAATAAATTGTCGTAGATTATTTTCTTTAGAAAGCTCAGCTAATTTTTTTGGAAGAACCGTATGAATATTATGAAAGGATGTTTGATTTTTTTGATTTAAAATTCCGATTAAATTTATACAAATATCCTTGTCTTTAAATATCTTGCTTAAATTTTCATGGTTAAATGTTTTTAATTCAATTATATCCATCCATCCAGCGTTGGCCTGGCTTTTTAAGATATATGCTTTTTGGTGTAAATTTCTTGTTACTACAGTGAGTTTAAAATTTTTTCTGACTAATTTTCTTAATAAATGTCTCCCGATTTGACCTGAGGCCCCAAATACTAGAATTTCTGTAGGTTTCATATATATATAGTTTATGCAAATTAATATTAGTTTACATAAGAATGATTTACCAGATGAAATAAAGCTTGATGACAAAAAGTCTTTAGCTATAGACTCAGAATTCTCTGGATTAAATGTAAATAGGGATAAGCTATATTTAGTTCAAATTTCTACAGGAAACAATGATGCACATATAATTCAATTAAATAGAGAAAATTATAGTGCACCAAACCTTAAGAAACTTTTAACAAATAAAAATATTGAGAAAATATTTCATTTTGCGAGAGCAGATATGACTTTCATTAAAAAATATTTAAATGTAGATACTGAGAATGTTAATTGTACGAAAATAATGAGCAAGTTAGCTAGAAGTTATTCGGACAGACATGGTTTAAAAGACTTGGTAAAAGAGTTTTTAGGAATAGAAATAAGTAAACAATTTCAAAGTTCTGACTTTGGTGGTGTTTTAAACGAAAAACAACTAAAATATTGCGCCAATGATGTAATCTATCTTCATAAAATTTATTTGAGTTTAAAAGATATTTTAGTAAGAGAAAATAGGTATGAACTTTATAAAAAAGCCATAGGTTGCATTCATACAAGAGTTGAATTAGATTTGGCATTATTTACTGAAGATTTATGGTCTCATTAGTTTAATTATGAAAAAAAGCTTTATCTCTTTAGGAAAAAAAATAGTTCAAACTGAAATCAACGCATTAATAAAACTTAAGAAATCGATCAACAAAGATTTTGATAAAATCGTTAATGCAATTATGAAATGTAAAGGTAAAGTAATTTTTTCAGGTGTAGGAAAATCAGGCATAATTTCAAAAAAAATTTCTTCTACTTTGTCATCTCTCGGTATTCCATCCTTTTATGTTGATGCAGGCTCATGCTCCCATGGGGATTTAGGCATGATTAGTTCGGGTGATGTTTTGATATTAATAAGTCATAGCGGAGAATCATTAGAATTAAAAAATATAATCCAATATGCAAAAAGAAATAAAAATATAAATCTAATAGGAATTACTTCAAAAAAAAATTCGGTATTATATAAATCAAGCGATATATCATTTTTATTACCTACAATTTTGGAAGCTGGTCCTGGAAATTATATTCCTACATCTAGTACTACAATTCAAATTTGTCTTGGTGATGCAATTGCTTTATCTACTATCAATCAAAGAAAATTTTCAAAATTAGATTTTAAAAGATTTCACCCAAGTGGAAGCTTAGGAGCTAAGTTAAGAACGGTAAGTGAATTAATGTATAAAGGTAAAGAAATTCCTTTTATAAATGAAAATTCTAATATTAAACATGCTTTAAAAATATTTAACAAAAAAAATCTTGGAGTATTAATCGCCATAAATAAGAATAAAAATACAACTGGAATAATTTCAGACGGGGATTTTAAAAGAATAAGTTTTAAAGCGGAAAATATTAACAATATTGTTATTAAAAAAGTTATGAAAAAAAATCCAATAATTATAAATGAAAGTACGCTTGCTGTAGAAGCTTTATCTATTATGAATAGTAAAAAAATAACCGCACTTTGTGTATATAAAAAAAATAAAAGGAAAATAACTGGGTTAATTCATATGCATAATATATTAAATGCAAATATTAGCTAAAAATGAATTTACGATTAATTTTACAAGTTATTTTAATATTTAGCATTATAGTAATATTAACAATTTTCTATTACTCATTTTTCTCAATAGAAAATAAAACTTCCCTTAATAACTTTAATGATGAGAGTAAGAACGAACCAATTATTAAAAAGAACGTTTTAAACGAATTAGTTAATATAGAATACAATTCGACTGATGAAGACGGCAATAGTTTCTACATTAACGCAGAAAGGGCAACTACTGTTTTAGATCAAAAAGATCAAAATAAAGTTAATTTGGAAGGTGTTGTCGCAATTATTGACTTAAATAATAAAGGTATAATCAATATATTTTCGAAAAATGCCATATATGACAAGTTGAATCATAATACCTTGTTTTTTAATGAGGTAAGAGCAGAATATCTAAACAATCAAATTTTTGCAGGAAATTTAGATGTTATTTTTACAGAAAAATTTTCAAAAATTTATAATAATGTTATTTATAATGATAATAAAAATAATTTAAGTACTGATGAAATAATTATTAATATGTTAACAGGAGACATTAAACTTCAAATGACAAATAAATCAAAAAAAGTTAAATTAACAACAAATTATGAGTTTTTTAATTAAAAAATTTAGAATTAAATCATTTAAGGAAGAAAAGCCGGTAATAGAACTTAAGGACTTAACAATATCATATGGTAACAGACAAATTGTCGAGCAACTTAACCTTAGCATACAAAGATCTGAAATTTGCGGTTTGCTCGGCCCAAATGGTGCAGGTAAAAGTTCAATATATCATTCAATAATTGGGTTAGTTAAACCGACTTTTGGAAAAATTGTTATTAATGGTGAGGACGCAACCAACACTCCGACGCATATAAGATGTTCTAAATTCGGCATATCTTGGGTACCTCAATATGGGGGCTCTTGGTCTGATTTGAGCGTTCATGATAACCTAATGGCAATTGGAGAATTACATATTAAAAATAAAGAAGAAAGATTCTCAAAGATTAATAATTTAATAAGAAAATTTGAACTTCAAAATGTTATTAGATTAAAATCTAAATATTTATCAGGCGGTCAGGTAAGAAAACTTACTTTAGCGATGGCTATGGTAAAAGATACTAAAATATTAATATTAGATGAACCTTTTGCTGCTCTTGACCCACAAAGTGTTAGGATGATTCAACAAATAATTGTTAGCCTTCAAATGTTTGAGAAGATTTCAGTTTCAATTTCAGATCATTCTTCCCGAGATTTATTAAGTTGTGTTGATAATGCAATGGTTCTATCTGAAGGAAAGATTGTTGCAAAAGGAACTCCACAAGAATTAGTAAAAAATACTAGAGCAATTGAGGCTTATTTTGGACAAGGTTTCAAAATTTAATTGTTAGTGAAAAACCAAATAAAAATAAATCAAACAATTAAATCTTTTAAAAAAACAATTTATGTTTCTAGTGACAAAAGCTTAAGCATAAGGTGTGTTTTGTTATCTTCAATTGCAGTAGGAAAATCAAAAATATTTAATTTGCTACAGTCAGAAGATGTAATGAATGCGATTTCAGCAGTAAAAAAAATTGGTGTAAATGTTAAGAAAAAGAAAAATTATTTTGAAGTTTATGGAGTTGGAATAAATGGTTTCAAAATTAAACAAAATACAATTATAAATGCAGGGAACTCTGGAACATTAGCAAGATGTTTTCTAGGTTTATGCTCGTCAACAAATAAAGAAGTCGAACTTGTAGGAGATGGCAGTTTATCCAAAAGAGATTTTTTAAGAGTAATAAAACCCCTTAATTTATTTGGAGTAAATATAAGATCTAAAAAAGGTCTGCTACCAATTAAATTTAAAGGCTCAAACCTACTCAGACCAATAAATTATTTTGAAAATAAAGGAAGTGCGCAAATTAAAACTTGTATTATTTTAAGTGCAATTAACACTCAGGGAATTACGAAAATAAAATCTATAAAATCTAGAAACCATACTGAATTATTATTAAAATATTTAAATTACCCAATAAAAGTGAAAAAATTAAAAAAGTTTGATTTAATTGAAATTGAAGGACGCAAGCAGTTTAATGCATTTAATTATATAATTCCTGGTGATATTAGTTCAGCATCTTTCTTTATTACTTTAACTTTATTATCAAAAAAATCAGAGATAATAATAAAAAATATAAATTTAAACCCATCTAGAATTGGAATAATTAAAATCTTAAAAAGAATGAATGCAAATATAAAAATTTTGAACAAAAAAAAATATAAATGTGAATATATTGGCGATATTTATGTTAAAAATACAAAAAATTTAAAATCAATTAATTGTCCAGATAGCTTTAATACATCCGCTATTGATGAATTTTTACTAATTTTTTTGATTGCTGCAAAATCAAATGGGGTTTCTTATTTTAAAAATTTAAATGAGCTTAATAAAAAAGAAAGTCCAAGGTTAAATATTGCAGTAGATTTTTTGAGAATGATAGGAATAAAAGTAATAAGAAAAAAAGATAATATTAAAATATTTGGAAATTCTAATTTAATTTTAAAAAAAGATTACCATGTTAAAAATTTTGATAAAGATCATAGAGTTTTTATGATGTCAGTTATTGCAGCCCTTACTCTTGGTGGAAATTGGAAAATTGATGATAAAGAGTCAATTAAAACTTCTTTTCCAAATTTTATTGAAATCACAAAAAGACTTGGTGGTAAAATAAATTGAAAAGAACTAATTACATAACTGTAGCAATTGACTCTCCAGCCGCTGCGGGTGCAGGAACTCAATCATTATTGATAGCTAAACATTACAATTTAAATTATTTAGATACAGGAAAAATATATCGCTATATTGGCTGGCTTAGAATTAAAAATAAAAATAAATTTAATTATAATTTAGTAAAAAAAAAAATTTATAAATTAAAATTGATAAGTTTAAAAAGTAAAATTTTATTGACAGATGAAGTGGCTATTTCTGCTGCAATTATTGCACAAGATAAAAAAATTAGATCAATTGTACACATATTTCAGAAAAATTTTGCATTTAATGCTCCAAAGAAATTTTCAGGTTCAATTTTAGATGGAAGAGATATTACCTCAGTACAATTAAAAGACGCTACGTTTAAATTTTTTATAACAGCAAGTTTAAAAATACGTGCAAGGAGAAGATATTATGAATATAAAAAATTAAAAAAAAAGGTAACACTTCAAGAGGTAATAAAAAGCATTAAAAAACGCGATAAATTAGATCGTAATAGGAAGCACGGCCCTCTAAAAAAAACAAAAGATTCAATCTTGATTAATACAACTAAATTAAGTAAGAAAGCGTGCTTTTTAAAAATAAAAGCAATTATGGATAGGAAAATAAAAAATTAATGGAAGTTTATAAAGACATTTCAAATAGTCAAAACGAAGAATTTCAAAAGCTACTAATAGACAATTTCTCAAAAACAAAAATCGAAGAGGGTAAATTACTAACAGGTAAAATAAGTAAAATAAGTGAAAAGCATGTTTACCTTCTTATAGATGGAATGAAAAGCGAGGCATTAATTGACATAAACGAAGTCAAGCTAGTTTATGGTGAAAAATCTTTTAATGAAAATGATAACCTGGAAGTTTATTTAGAAAAAATAGAAGATAAAAATGGCGAGGTAATTGTTTCGGCTAGTAAGGCACAAAAAATTAGAGGTTGGTATATTTTAGAGAAAGCATATGAAGAAAATAAAAACGTTAAAGGAAAAATCATTAATCGTTGCAAGGGAGGTGTAATTGTTGAACACCTGGAAACTAAATCATTAATGTTTTGTCCAGGATCACAAATAGACTCGAAACCATTAAAGTCATTTGACCATTTGTATGGTATCGAGCAAGATTTTAAAATAATCAAACTTGATAAATTTAGAGGTAACGCATGTGTGTCTAGACGAGAAGTTATTAGTTCATTCAAAAAAGAGGATAAAGCAAAAATACTTGAAAAATATAATGTTGGAGATATTATTAAAAACGCAGTCGTGAAAGGATATAGCTCGTTTGGTTGCTTTTTTGAAGTTAACAACGAAATTGATGTTTTAGTCCACTTACAGGAAATATCTTATTCTAGAATCAATCACCCTGATGAGGTGTTCACTATTGGTGAGAAACATGACTTAAAAGTTATATCAATAGACAAAGAGAAGATGCAAATATCATGCTCAATTAAAGCTCTTACACCTGATCCTTTTGAAAATATTTCTAATTATGAGATAGGGAAGACTTACAAAGCTAAAGTTATTAAGGTTGTAGATTACGGCGCTTTCTGCGAACTTCAGCCCGGGCTTACCTGTTTGCTTCATTCTAGCGAAATGAGCTGGAGCAAAAAAAACGTTACACCAAATAAATTTTTAAAAGTAAATGAAGAAATAAATTGTGTCATTACAGAAATAGATCGTGAAAAAAAAAGAATTGCAATTTCTTACAAACTTGCGCAGGAAAATCCTTATGAAACATTTGAAAAAAAATATCCTGTCAATTCGATTTTAAATGGAAAAATATCAAATATTAAAGATTTCTCAATTTATGTAACTGTAGATGAATTAGCTATTGACGGATTTCTGCATGCTAATGATTTATCTTATTCCTCAAAACCAGAAGATGAGGTAAAAAAATTTCAAAAAGGTGACGAGATTGAAGTAAAAGTCCTAGAAGTTAAACCCAAAGAGCAAAGAATAAAATTTGGTGTTAAGCAACTTAAAGAGGATCCGTTTAATATTTTTGAAAACAAAAAAATCAATGATGTAATTACAGTTAAAGTTAAATCTACTAGTTCAAAAGGTATATTCGTTTCACCAGAGGAAAGTGATTTAGAAATTTTAATCAAAAAAAGTCAAATTGCAATTAGTCCAGAAGATGCAAGATCCAATAGATTTATAGCTGGAGACAGGATCGACGCGGCAATCTCTGAAATTAATTTTGATCGTAGAAAAATTCAATTAAGCATTAAACTTCTTGAAGAGATGCAAAATAAAGAGGCTGTATCAAAATTTGGTTCAGAAGCATCTGGTAAAAATTTACCATTTTCAACTCTTTCAGAAAAACTAGATAATAAAAAGAAAGATAAAAAATAAAAATAAAATTGTCTGTATCCAAACCAGAAATATTAAATAAACTATCTAAAAGCTTCCCAAACCTTTATAAAAAAGATTTAAACAAATTATTTGAGATTTTTATATTTGAAATTACAAAGGCTTTATCAAATAATGAAAGGGTAGAATTAAGAGATGTAATGATGTTTGAAACTAGATTACAAAAAAAAAGGGTATCCATAAATCCTCGAACTTTAGAAAAAGTTGATGTTCCTGAAAAAAAAACTATTAATTTTAAAATATCTAAAGAGTGGAAAAAAAAATTAAATGAAAAAAATTAAAATTTTTATAGCTTGCGATACCAATAAAATTAGCAAAGCTAAAAAAATTATTAATAATTCAAATTCCACAAAGATAAAATTTGGCTATAAATTCGGGCTTGAATTTATAAACTCCAAAAATGGGAGAATTTTTTTATCGAAAATTAAAAATAAAACTATTTTTTTAGATTTAAAATTAAATGATATACCTAATACATGCTCATCAACAATTAATGCAATTAAAGACTTGAAAGTTAACTATCTAACAATTCATATAAGTTCTGGTTTGGAGGCTTTGAAAGCTGTAAAAAAAGTTTCAGGAAAAATTAAGATAGTAGGTGTCACAACTTTAACTTCATTAAATCAGAAATCTATTAAGGAGATAGGATATGATAAAAAAATTAATTCTTTAATAATCCATCAATCAAGGTTAGCAAAAAGAGCGAAGCTCGATGCATTAGTTTGTAGCCCAAGAGAAATAAATTTAGTTAAAAAAATATTTAAAAAAGAAATAATTACGCCGGGTATAAGATTTGATCAAAATAAAAATGATCAGGAAAGAGTTATGACACCAATAGATGCATTGAATCTTGGAAGCGATTGGCTAGTTATTGGAAGACCAATTACTAAAGGAAATATTAAAAATAATATCAAAAAATTAGTTAATCATCTATATAATGATTAAAGGATCTAAGATCTGTGGCGTTTCAGATATTAAAACTCTTAAATATATTCTCAATCATCCTTGCGCCTGTCAGTTCATTGGCTTTATAACTAATTTCAAAAAATCAAGAAGATATGTTGAATTTGGAACTTTAAAAGAATTAATAAATTATAATAATAAAAAAATTAATTTTGTATCTGTATTGGTTAGACCAGACGATAAAATTTTAGAAAAAATCAAATACCTAAAATTTGATTATTATCAATTATATGATGTGGACCCGGAAAGAACAAAATTAATAAAAAAAAAATATAATAAAAAAATTATATCAGCATTAACAATTCAAAATTTAGATGATGTAAAAAATTATAAAATGTATGAAAAAATTTCTGATATTATTTTATTTGATGGAAAAGGTTATGAAAAATCTATAGGTTTTGATCATAATCTTTTGAAAATAGTTCCAAAATATATTACAAAAATGATAGCTGGAAATATTAAAATTGAGAATATTCCAAAATTAGAAAGTATTGATTATTATATCGACGTGAGTGGATCTTTGGAAGATAAATATGGAAAAAAAGATTTAAAAAAAATAGATTATTTCTTAAATAATATAAATAAGTATGAAGCTTAAGAAAAAGGTACTATTAATCGATCAACACAACAAATTTGGTATGTGGGGAAATAAATTTGGTGGAAATTTTGTACCTGAAACACTAAAAAAACCTATAAATGATTTGGAAGAGTTATTTTCAAAACTAAGAAATAATAAACAATTTATTCAAGAAAGAGACAAATATTTTAAAAATTGGATTGGCTCACCTACAAGATTTATACTATTAAAAAATTTATCTAATAATATTGGTGGAGCCCAAATATGGGCTAAGGTAGTTTCAGATGCAAACGGTGGTGCACACAAAATATATAACGCAACTGTTCATTGTCTGTTAGCAAAAAGAGCAGGGAAAAAATTTATAGTTGGAGATACGGGGGCTGGTTATGCGGGGAAAATGTTAAGTATGGCAGCTAAAAAATTTGGTCTTAAATGTAAAATATTTATGGGTGCTAAAGACATTAAAAGACAACAACCAAATGTGAAAGCTATGAAAAAAAACGGTGCTGATGTAGTACCAGTTTTTACCGGTAGTCAAACATTGGTAGATGCGGTCTCTGAGTGCATGAGATACTGGGTTGCTAATTGTGATACTACTGCAATGTGTGTTGGATCAACCGTAGGGCCAAACATCTTTGTAAAAATTTGTGGTTGGAGTACAGCTCAAATTTCTAGAGAGCTAAAAAAACAAATTCTAGATGAATTTGGTGAAATACCACAAAAATTGAAACTATATAACTGTGTAGGTGGAGGATCATCCAGCTATGGCTTTTGGAGTGAATTTATGGACTACGATAAAAAGCAGGTAGAATTTATTGGTGTTGAGGCAGGTGGTCCCAAAAAAAGCAAAAAACATGCTGCCCCTTTAACATACGGTTCAAAAATTGGTATTCTTCATGGTGCTGCACAATATGTTAACCAAAATTCAGACGGCCAAATTGAAGAAACAGAATCTATATCTGCTGGATTAGATTATCCAGGTGTATCACCATTACATTGTTTTTTAAAAGACACAAAAAGAGCTAGATATACAGCTGCGAGTGATGAGGACGCATTAAATGCATATAAACTAGTTACAAAGTTCGAAGATTTGAAGCCATCCCTTGAGCCAAGTCATGCTTTTTCAATTGCTATAAAAGATGCAAAAAAATTAAGTAAAAATAGTATTATAATTGTAAATAGTTGTGGCGATGCACACAAAGATAAAAATATTTTGAAAGCAAAACTTGGTAAAAATTATGAGAAATAAAATTGGCTTAGCATTCGAGCGTGCAAGAAAAGAAAAAAGACCTGCTCTATTAACTTATACAGTAGCTGGAGACCATACAAAAAAAATATCTTTAGATATTTTAAAATCTTTAACCAAAAACGTTGATATTTTAGAATTTGGTTTTCCACATAATACTCCTATTGCAGATGGTGGACAAATACAGACCAGCGCTTACCGTGCAATAAAAAAAGGTCTTAAAATTGAAAATGTATTTGAAATTGTTAGAAATTATAAAAAAACCAAATTTGCAAAGCCCCTAATTTTAATGGGTTACTACAATATAATTTACCAATATGGGGAAAATAACTTTATAAATAAATGTAAAAAATTTGGAATAGATGGAATTATAGTTGTAGACTTACCTTGGCCTGAAAATAAAGTTTTTTCAAAAAAATGTAAAAAAAAAAATATATGCTTTGTTCAACTTATTTCTCCTACAACCTCAATTGAAAGAGCTAAAAAAATTATCAAAGACTCTGACAATATGATTTACTATATTTCAATGTTGTCTACGACTGGTGGTAAATTAAAGGTGTCTACAAAAGAGATTTTGATAAATTATAATAAAATAAAGAATATCAATCGAAAAAAGAATTGCGTTATAGGGTTTGGAATAACAGAAAAATCAATTAAAAAATTGAAAAGTGCTGATGGTCTAGTAGTAGGAAGTGCAATTTGTAAAGAAATTACACGTAGTATAAAAAATAGACAAAATCCTGTCACAAATGTAAGTAAAACTGTTATAAAGCTAAGAAAAAAAATATCATGAATTGGATAAACAAAATAAAAAAGCTAGGCGAAAGCATAAAAAAAAACATAAATAAAAAATTCCCAACCAAAGCTGAGAGAGATTCAAGCGCATGGACCAGTTGCTGTAAAGGGCCAATATTAAAAAAGGAATTAGAAGAAAATTTATTTGTGTGTCCTAACTGTAATAAACATCACAGAATTAGTCCCTTACAAAGATTTGATATAATTTTTGGAAAAAATAATTATGAAATTTTAAAAACACCAATACCTATAGATGATCCTCTGGAATGGGTTGATACAAAATCTTATAAGGACAGACTTAAAGACGCTAGAAAAAAAACAGATCAGGATTGTGCTGTTATAATTGCAAAGGGAAATTTAAAAGGAATTGATGTTACAGTAGGTGCTACTAACTTTGATTTTATTGGTGGATCTAGTGGTGCAGCTGAGACAGAGGCAATAATTTATGGGGTACAGCACGCAATAGATAATCAAACCCCATTTATATTTTGGCCATGTGGTGGTGGACAAAGAATGTTTGAAAGTCCAATCGCACTTGCAGGTATGACTAAAACAACACTCGCAATAAATGAATTGAAAAAGAGTAATTTACCTTATCTTGTATGTTTTGTTGATCCAACAGCAGGTGGTATAACAGCAAGTTTTGCAATGCTAGGTGACATTCAGTTATCAGAGCCTGGAGCATTAATTGCATTTGCAGGAAGAAGAGTGGTTCAGGCAACAGTAAAAGAGGAACTGCCACCTGACTTTCAAACTGCTGAATTTCTTTTGAAACATGGATTTGTTGATAGAATTGTTGAAAGAAAAAATTTATCAAATGAAATTGGTTCTTTATTATCAATATTGTTAAAAAAAAATTCTAGAGTAAATTTAGAATATAATGAGCAATCTTCAGAAAATACTATCCCGCTTCCAAAAACTGCATCCTAAAGAAATAGATCTGAGCTTAAACAGAGTGAAAAAACTTTGTAAGAAATTGGACAATCCTGAGAAAGATCTTAAGGTAATTTCTGTAGTTGGTACAAACGGGAAAAACAGTACAATACAAGCCATGAGTTCAATTATGCATGAGGCTAAGATTAATTTAAATATTTATACAAGCCCTCATATACAAAAAATTAATGAAAGATTTGTTTTTAATAGTAAACAAATAAATGATACTGAATTAACTAAGTTATTAACAGAATTAGAAGAAATTAATAATGGCGATGAAATAACCTATTTTGAAATTTTAACTGTAGCATTTTTAAAAAAGGCATTTGAAAATCTAGATAATATTAATATTATAGAGGCAGGATTATTTCATAGGTTCGACGCAACTAATATTTTTCAAGAAAATTTGGCATCTGTAGTTACTGCAATTGGCTTAGATCACACCGATTGGCTTCCAAAACACGAAAGAACAATAGATAGAATTATTTTTGAAAAAACTTCATCTCTATTAAACTCTAAAATTATTGTATCTAAACAAGAAAGTAACGAGACTTTACATAAAATAAAAAATTCACTTAAAAATAATATATCAAAAAAAGTATATTATAGTGAACTTTACTCATATTGGATATCAGAGAATAATTTCTTCTACTATGAAGATGAATATGGTGGCTTAAAGCTACCAATGCCAAACCTGCTTGGGGAATTTCAATTAGACAATATTGCTACTGCTATAGCAACATTAAGAAATATAGATGAAATAGATATTAAAGAAAATCATATAAAAGAGGGTATTAAAAAAATTAAAATGTTGGGGCGATTGCAGGAGATAAAGTCAGGAAAGTTAAAAAGCCTTTTAAAAAATAATAAATTAATTGTAGATGGTTCACATAATCCTTTAGGAGGGAAAGTTCTGTCAAAGTATTTGGAATCTATTGATAGTAATATACATTTAGTTGTAGGAATGATGTCCAATAAAAATCATCAAGAATTTTTAGATAATTTTATTAATAAAATATCATCTTTGACTGTTATTGATATTCCAAATCAACCAAATGCAATTAAAGGACAAGAATTAAAAAAAAAAATAAATGGCTTTAAAAAAATTAGATATAAAAATAATGTTAAAGAGGCTTTGGAGGGTTTAGAATTAGAACGTAATGATATAGTATTAGTAACAGGCTCTCTATATTTGGCTGGTGAAGTTTTAAATTTAAATTAGATATTTTGTTCAATCCAAGATTTTAAATCTGACTTAGTTGTAGCTCCAACCTTTGTAGCTTTAAGCTCACCATCTTTAAATAATAACATTGTAGGAATACCTCTTACGCCATACTTAGTTGGTGTGTTTGGTTCATTATCAATATTGTGTTTTGCAATAGTCACTTGAGCTGACATTTCATCTGAAAGTTCCTCGAGGATCGGTCCGATCATCTTGCAAGGACCGCACCATTCTGCCCAGAAATCTACTATTACTGGTTTACCAGCTTTAATTACCTCTGTTTCGAAGTTATCATCTGTTACGTTAACTGTAGCCATATACTCTATATATATTTTGAAAAACTAGTTTCAAGTGATATTTTTTTTATTTCAAATTTATCCACATCACGCATTTTCGTATTTTTTTTGAATAGACATTACAAATTCATTTAATTCATCTAAAAATTTTAGTTTTGCGTTATCATTTTCATTGGAATATTTTTCTCTTAAATTATCACATTCGAAATAAAACTCTTTGCAAGTCCACCATTTTTCTTTTTTTTCACTTAATATTCTTTTGGATATTTCTCTTTTTACCTCATTATAAATATCTTTTGGAAGTGTTTCTGGTGATTCTTGGTAAATAATTTTTTTACCGAATCCCACTAATCTCTCATCTTCGAACTTATCAAGCATAATTAGTTTATCTTTCCAGCTAGCATTATGCCATTTTGTAAACAGTGCTGTATCTTTGTTTGGGGTGAATTTTTTATAAATACTCTCTTCTGCCATTATATCCTCTTGTGATTTTGATTGTTCCTTTTCTTCAGCAATTTCTCTTAAAGCTGTAATAACATTTTGAGAAAAGTTCTCATTTTCTCTTACTAATTTGGCACGCTTATGAATTAATTCATTATCCATAGCATTATATGGTTCTGCCTTCATTCCATAACTTTGATCTAATATCATAGGAGCCTTGTTTGATCTTATAGTTCTTAGAAACTTAGGCGTTTTTTTTAATTCAGATTTTATTTCATTAACTGATAAATTTAATAAAGTTTCAACATCAACTCTTAAATCTACTGCTTGTCCCCATTGGTAAACAGGGTGAATACAATATTTAGGGTGAAGAGGAGCACATAAATAAAGTCGAGATTTTCCATAGAAATATTCGTTTAACGTAATTATTTTTTCTTTTTTAAATACTGTCTCTGCATCAACTCTACTGGATGTTTTTAAAAAGCTATTCCATGTATCTTGTTGTTTGCTTTTGATTAAACCTAAAACTTTAACAGTAAGTTCGGCATCAAATAAGGCTGAATGAGCACCACCTGACTCAAACCCATTCATTCTAGCTAAAGACTCTAGCTTCATTACAGCGTTACCCTTTTCATTAGTTTCTGTTTCTAGTACTGTTGGATCAACAGCATAGGCTGCTCTTGCAATATTAAGACCATCTGTTCTTTTATTTGGTGATGCATTAGTAATATATGGATATCTAATACCTTTAAAAAATTCTTTTCTTATCATTTCATCATCAAAACCTATGTTTGACCATCCAAGAAATATTGCCGGACTCCATTTTTTGAAAATCTTTTCAACTTCTGCCAGCATTTGATAATGGCTTAAATTTGCTTTAGTTAACATATCAACGCCTGTTTTATTAACTATTAAGGCCATTGCCTGTGGAATTTCACCCTCTGGCAATCTACATCTTAAATTAAACCGGTCTTTTTCTTTTAAGTTTTCATCAACGAGTATGCCGCCAATTTCTATAATACTCCCAAAATCAGTGTTGGCATTAGAGGACTCGATATCCCAAATAACTAAATTCAATTTTTATCCTTTGTGTTTTTTGCTAATTATGATGGAGGTCCTAAGAATAAACATGCATCTAAACAAGTAGCAAAATTTTGTTTGTTAAATATATTAATTTTTTCTAAAGTCAAACCTATTTATTTAATTGATGATAAAATTGTTCAACCCTCTCAAGAAACTTGTTTTGAAA
>MDTG01251669.1_pt1 | contig 19580 bp, 15 predicted proteins | sample 811421 | NCBI WGS metagenome assembly MDTG01 (sample SAMN05326645, study PRJNA326480) | marine metagenome | isolation source: seawater | place: Pacific Ocean: South East | collected 2011
GCTGCTCCACATATACCTGTTCGCCTCATTTTTGCATTAAGCACTACATTACAAGCAATAGATAATTCTGCTGATGAATGTAAATATACATGACAAATTCCTTCTAAATGCCCGATTACTGGAACTCTTGCATCATCTTGCACTCTTTTAATAAGGCTTTTTCCTCCACGCGGTACAATCACATCAACCCATTCAGCCATGCTAGACAATAAAAATCCGACAGCAGACCGATCACGTGTTCCAATAAATTGTAATGCATTTTCATCAACACCGGCAGATTTCAAACCTTCTCTCATGCATTTAAAAATTGCTTGATTTGACTCAAAGCTTTCCGATCCGCCGCGAAGGATTACTGCATTACCTGATTTTAAGCATAGTGCTGCGGCATCTGCTGTAACATTTGGTCGACTTTCATAAATTATCCCAATTACTCCAAGTGGAACAGAAACTCGCTCAATGTTAAGTCCATTCGGACGATCCCATCCAGCAAGTAATTTACCAACTGGATCAGGTAATTCACTAATGGCATCAAGCCCAACTGCCATTGCTTCTACTCTATCCTCATCTAGCATTAGACGATCTAATAACGCCGATGTAAGGCCACGATTAGTGGCTGATTCCATATCCATCTTATTAGCTTCTATTATTTTGTCGGCATTTCCACGAATCGCTGCAGCTGCTGCTATAAGAGCTGAATTTCTTTTTTCACCGGTGCACATAGAAAGCTCAGAAAACCCAGCTCTAGCTAAATTTCCGAGTACTATCATTTCTTCTTCTATATTTTTAGTTTTATTATTCATTGCAAAACAACACTAACTCATCTCTATGAACCATAACAGATCGACCTTGGTAGCCGATCGTATTTTCTATTTGATCAGATTTAATACCAAGTAATTTTGTAGCTTCACCACTTGAGTATTCCACCAACCCCCTTCCAATAATCTTGCCAGATAAGGATTCTAAATTGACAACATCTCCACGTTCAAAATTTCCTGAAATATCAAAAACGCCGACAGGTAGCAAACTACTTCCACTAAATAATGCCTTCATAGCACCATCATCAATTGATAAAACACCCTGAACATCTAATAAGCCAGCCATCCATTGCTTCCTTAAAGCCGCCGGGGAATCTGTTGCATGAAAAATAGTGTATCGATTACCATTTCTCAATGCTTGTAAAGGTTTATCTATAATACCACTTGAAATTATTGTTACACACCCCGCGCGGGTTGCGATACCAGCAGCTTGTAACTTTGTTACCATACCACCTGTACCAACTTTTGATTGAGTATTGCCAGCCATTTGTAAGATCTCTTCATCAATAAGAGAGACTTCATTAATATGTTTTGCATTAGAGTTGCTCAATGGATCGCTAGTATAAAGCCCATCTACATCTGACAATAAAATTAAAGCATCCGCCATTACAAGTTGCGCAACGCGAGCTGCTAAACGATCATTATCGCCAAAACGAATTTCTTCAGTAGTAACCGTATCATTTTCATTAATTACTGGAATTGTTGACCAATCAATCAACTTATTGAAAGTACGTCGTGCATTTAAAAAACGACGCTTATCTTCAGTATCGTCGGGCGTAAGAAGAATCTGGGCAACAGTAATATCGTGCCGACCAAGTACTTCTTGATAAGAATTCACCAATTTAACTTGGCCAGTAGCTGCGGCAGCTTGTAATTCTGGAAGTTTTGCTTTTTTCTTATCAAACTCCATTGTTGAACTACCAATAGCAATAGCGCCAGACGATACTATAAGTATTTCATGTCCATTATTAAATAAATCTGCAATGTCATCTGCTAAATTATTTAACCAAGATATATTGAAGACACCAGAATCGTCCACCAAAAGTGAGGAGCCAACTTTAATGACCAAACGCCGGTAATTTGAAAAATTAAACTCAGACACTTTACTAGTCAACAAGAAGATGTTGTAGATCAAATGAAGTAAGAGTTACTTCACCTTTAGAGACTGCAACTGTTCCACTTCGAGCAACAGCGGAGATTTTTCCAAGATCACCAATTCTAAGAACAAAAGCATCGATTTCTTTGACTTTGCCAGTCAACTGAACAGTGCAGCTATTTTGCGCTTCATCAAGAACCACTGCGCCAAATTGTTGTGACATTTTCATAATTTTGTTCAACCCATCAGCACTCAATTTTACCTTGATAATAGCTAATTCTCGCTCAAAGTGTTCCCCGAGAGTCATATCATGAATATTTACTACATCAACAAGCTTTGCCAACAGTGCATTTAATTGTGCAATAGCCTCATCAGAGCCTGACACCACAAGTGTTACGCGTGAAACACTTGAATCATTTGTTGGCGCAACATTAAGTGTCTCAATATTGTAGCCGCGAGACGAAAACATGCCAGTCATTCGCGTCAAAGCGCCAACTTCGTTCTGAAGGAGAACTGATATTGCATGCCTCATAAGTACTAAATCCTATCTAATTTTGAGTATTATACGTGAAACCATTATGGTCTCTTTTATTTATAAATTTTGTCGTAGTTATTAGAGTATTGCAATGCTATAAAAATTAGTAAACACTCATAAAAACTTTCAATCAACAAAAACTTATAATTTAATGAATAAAGAGTCTAAAAAATCGAATCTAAAAGCACATTTAATGAATAATAAAGTAATGAGCGGCGCTGATACCGTTGTACAAATTCTAGCTGATGAGGGTGTTGATACTATCTTTGGATATAGTGGAGGCGCGATTCTACCTATTTATGATGCAGTATTTCGCTTTAATGTTGAAAATAAGCGAACTGATGGATCAGATGCCATACCATTGATTGTTCCTGCAAATGAGCAGGGAGCTGGCTTTATGGCGGCAGGCTATGCACGTGCAAGCGGTAAAGTTGGTGTTTTAATGGTGACATCTGGCCCTGGTGCAACTAATACAGTAACGCCGGTACGCGACAGTATGGCAGATTCAGTCCCAATGGTTGTTATTTGTGGCCAAGTTCCAACAGGAGCAATAGGAACTGACGCTTTTCAAGAAGCTCCAGTATCAGCAATCATGGGAGCAGTTGCAAAGCATGTCTTTTTAGTTACGGATCCAGAAAAATTAGAAAGAACTGTTCGTAGTGCCTTTGATCTAGCTAGAACAGGACGTCCCGGTCCAGTAGTAGTTGACATCCCAAAAGATATACAAAACTGGAAAGGTAAATTTAAAGGAGAAGGTGTACTTTCATTGCATGGTTACCGGCGTCGATTAAAAGCTATTACTGAAAATAAACTGTCTAATAAAGCCTGTAAACAATTTTACGAATTGCTATCTAAATCCAAGCGCCCATTAATTTATGCTGGTGGCGGAATCGTAAACGCAAATGCAAGCGAAGTTATGCGTAAATTAGCAAAAGAATATGGTATTCCAGTCACAACAACCTTAATGGCATTAGGAGCCAGCGATACAAATGATCCATTATCATTGCACATGCTAGGTATGCACGGCTTAGCTTCAGCAAATTACGCTGTTGAGGATTGTGATTTTCTTATAGCTATAGGAGCACGATTTGATGATCGCGTTGCTGGCAATCCTTCTAAATTTGCTCCCCGAGCAAAATCTATAGCTCAATTTGATGTTGATTCAGCAGAAATTGGTAAAGTTAAACAAGTTAACTGGCATCATATTGGTATTTTAAATAAAAGTTTATTAGATATTCTTAATTATGGTCGTAGCATTAAATTCAAAAAATCATTCAATACATGGCACAAAGAGATTGCCAACCTTAAAAAAGAATATGCCCTAAATTATGATCATGAGAGTGATTTAATTCAGCCTTATGCGATTATCGAAGAAATAAATAAACACTCTCAGGGTAAAGCAATTATTTCAACAGGTGTTGGGCAACATCAAATGTGGGCCGCTCAATACTTTGATTTTTGTGAGCCTAGGCTTTGGTTAACATCAGGTAGCATGGGAACCATGGGTTTTGGTTTGCCTGCAGCCATAGGTGCACAATTTGCAAAACCAGATAAGATTGTTATTGATATTGATGGTGATGCAAGTATACGTATGAATATCGGTGAATTGGAAACTGCCACAACCTACAATCAACCTGTGAAAGTAATTGTTCTTAATAATCGCGGTGATGGAATGGTGCGTCAGTGGCAAAAAATGTATTTTGATGGGCGCATGTCTGCAAGTGATAAATCTTTACATGCCAAAGACTTTGTTAAATCAGCTGAAGCTGATGGCTTTAATTTTGCTAGAAGATTAGACTCAAAAGAAGATATACCACAGGTAATTCGGGAGTTCATGGAATTTAAGGGTCCTGCATTCTTAGAGGTTATGATCGATCAAGATGCTGGTGTATATCCAATGGTAGGACCAGGTCAAAGTTATGAAAATATGATAACTGGTAATTTTATTAAAACGCGATCCAAGCCTAAAGATGAATCTCTGGAAACTAGCGAAATGTTTTAAAATTGAAGCTAGTAAATAATTAAGATTTATAACTTCCTAAATTTTAATAACAATTCAAGCCTAGCTGAATCTCGTTAAATAATTCTATATCAATATTTCCTCCGCTTAATACTACTGCAGTTGTTTTGTTTTTTGTGTCTATCTTTCCGGATAATATAGCTGCTAAAGCAACGGCGCCTCCAGGCTCTATTACAGTTTTTAAAAATTTAAAAGAAAATCTTATTGCTTCTTCAACTTCTTCATCCGTTACCGTTAAAACACCTGACAGTCTTTTTTTATTTATATTGAATGTTATTTTACCTGGTATTGGTGTTTGCAGAGCATCGCAAATTGATCTTGCATTATTATTAATGCACTGCCGTTCACCTAATCTGAATGAACGAGCTGTATCATCAAAGCTTGATGGTTCCACTGCAAAAATATCAGCATTTGGTAAAAGAGACTTTAGCGCTAAAGCGCTACCAGATGAGAGCCCACCGCCGCCGCAAGGTATCAAAACCTGATCTGGTGGCTCCTGAATGTAAAGAGCATCTTGAGCTAATTCAAGACCAACAGTTCCTTGCCCTGCGATAATCTTTTCATGATCATAAGAAGGTACTAATGTTGCACCGAGCTCTCCCGCAATCTCAGTCGCAATTACTTCTCTATCACCTGAATATCGATCATAACTAATAATTTCACCGCCCAAATATCGCGTATTATCAATTTTAATTTTAGGGGCATCATTTGGCATCACAATGACAGTTTTAATATTCAGCAACGCGCCTGCTGCTGCAACTCCTTGTGCGTGGTTACCCGATGACCAAGCAACAACTCCTTTTGCTGCTTCTATATCATTTAGTTGGCTTAGAAAATTATAAGCACCGCGAATCTTGAATGAACCTGTTGTTTGTAGGCACTCAGATTTAATTAAAATCTTCCCTTCAGTAACTTCATCAAGATGAAAATTTTTTATTAATGGTGTTCTTACGCTTGCTTTTTTTATACGTAGTGCTGCTTGCTCAATATCATAAATATTTACCATTTACTTAGACCAAAGTAAGCTCGTCAATCTTAGCTGCGCAAATAAAATCATTATCAGATAATCCATTTATTGCATGTGTTGTATAACTTACAATACATGCACCGTAACTAAATGATATTAGCGGGTGATGGCCTTCGATTGTAGCTATCCAGGCAACGGCGTTTGTGAATCCAAGTGTATGACTATAAGTCAGAAAATTAAATTTTCGCTCTATTCTAAGACCATCATCACTTATAGACCAATCATCATGTAGAGCATTCATAAACTCAGAACAACGATCATCTTTTAACGGCAGAACACCTCCCTCACATGGTTCGCAATGACGTTTTGTAAGATCTAATGACATTATCTCTTTCCTTAATTAGGCGCAATTGTCTTAATATTTTTCCAAAAAAGTAAGAGGATATTCACTGATAGTGACAATTAACATTTATAGAGTGTCGGCAGTAGCGGAAACTTTTTTACTAAAATCAAACATCATCTCTCTTGATTTGGCTTCATCGTAAGTTAACAGTACCTTGTCTTTGACGATAACTTTACCATTCACGATTACTGTATCAACATTGGAGGCATTTGCAGAGTATACCAAAGCAGAATACGGGCTATACATTGGCACCATATTGGCTGATTTTACTTCAATAATGGCGATATCTGCTAACTTACCTACCTCTAATGAGCCAAGCTCATCCTCACGATGAATTGCTCTCGCACCACCCATGGTTGCCATTTCTACGACTTTAAAGGGTGGCATTGCAGATCTATCTTTGTTGACTAACTTATGAAGTTTTGCAACGTAGCCCATTTGACCAATAATATCTAATGTGTTGCCGCTCATTGGGCCGTCTGTGCCAAGACCTACTCTTAGCCCTTGGTCATACATCTTCAAGGCAGGTGAAACCCCTTTTGCCGATTTAATGTTTGCAACCATATTATGTGCAACCCCAATATCCCTTGCTTTCATTAATGCAATATCGTTGTCTGTAACGAATATAGCGTGAGCAGCAATAAAGCGTTCATTAAGAATGCCGATAGAGTCGAGATACTCAATAGGTGTCATACCATAATCATCTTTAAATTTATTAAGCTCTTTTTCTGTTTCTGCAACGTGCATTGAAACTGGCAAGTTGTATTTTTCAGAAAGAATCTTAATTTTTTCTAAATCTTCTATATTGACGGTATGAGGAGCATGAGGTCCAAACCCTGGCGTAATTAATTCATCATCTTTATATTTTTCGATAAACTCGATTGCTAAATCAATTTTGGCCTGAGTATCCTTGCCGTCTGCTGTAGGGTATTTGATAATATTTTGGGTCATTATCCCTCTTAAGCCAATTTCTTTTACTGCTTCAGCTGCACTTTCTTCAAAAAGGTACATGTCTACCATGGTCGTTACACCAGATCTTGCCATTTCAATACTGCCGTGAAGAGCGCCAAGATATGACATTTCTTTAGAAACCATTTTATTTTCTAACGGAAAGATATAGCGCTGCAGACGATCTGGCACATCATCTGCTAAGCTCCTAAATACAGACATTGAAACATGTGTATGGGTATTGATCATTCCAGGCATAACAATGCCACCTTCAGCATCGATAATATTTTTAGAGGTGTATGTGGCTAATATAGCATCTGAGCCGATCTCAATAATTTTCTTATCTTTGATAATAACGGCACCCGCTTGAATGATTTCTTTGTCTTCATTCATTGTTAATATAGTGCCATTTTTAATAATTATATCTGCCGGCATGGTAACAATAGAGTTATCCGGTGCATTACATCCCCACAACGAAAGAAGAGATAATATTAAAATTGATTTTTTCATAATTTACCGTCGCAACCTTATAATGCAAAATTAACATTAACATTAACATTAACATTAACATTAACATTATAAAAAAATTTTGGGTATAAAAAGGGCCGACTCATTATAAGGCGACCCAGACGGAGATTGAAAATTTGAAAAAATTATTTAAATGAAGAAGCTGCAAATGATTTTGTATCATCTATGAAAAGCTTAATACTAACTTTTCGTTCTAGTGCATAACTATCTTCATCTGGACTATGCGCGATTGACTCGCCATGAGCTGAGCTACTAATACGGTCTTTTTGGATACCTGCTGAAATTAATATATCTCGAACAAAATCGACACGTTTTTCAGATAAATTTAAGTTATATTCTTCATTACCTCGTTCGTCAGCAAACCCATCAAGTTGAATTCTTATGCTTTCCATTGTAGATAATATTTTTGCCATTTCTAATAAACGATTAGTAGTTAGATTAACTAGTGAAGACTCATCAGTACGGAATAGTAGATCCATATTAATTCCTGCCTGCAACAGGCTTTCTAGCTCAGGTTTAGAGGATTCTTTCAAAAAAATTATTTCATTATTCAATTGTTTCAATTCTTTTTCAAAATTAAATACTGAAGTGTGAGATTCATGAAGAGATTCTTGAAGTAAATTTATTTCTTTTGATTTAATAAATAAAATATCACCAAATTTTGCACCTAAGACTGCACCTACAACAATGCCAACAGGGCCGCTAGTTGCTCCTCCAATAATTGCGCCAGAAATAATTCCAATATTTTCTTCTTTTGAAGCGGCTGCATACGAAGCTTGTGTTGAAAACAATAAAGCAATAAAGAGTGTGATTTTGTATATATGTTGCATTATATAATTCTCCATACAGATAATTTTTTTCACCATTTGTGAAATTTCATGATATGAAAATTAAACACTTCAAAAAAGCGTTAAAAAAGTACTTGAAATGGAAAGTTAATGATAAATTATGACAAAAAATGACAATTAATTATTATCTTCCGCTTAACGCAACAAATGTTCCACCATTAGCAGCACATACAGCTCTCATAAAGGTTGCAAATGATGCAGCGTTAGCAGGTAAATTACTTGTACCAAATTGTCCTGGGAATCCCACACCATGAATTCGAAATAAACGATCGCCATTTGTTGCTGGGCGGTTCATCTTATCTATAGCAAGCATGGCTTGATCAATTGAGCGATCACCCTGATAATCATCGCCAAATACATAAATGCTAACTTTTTTATTTTTTTCTCTAAAATCGAAAATCGCTGTTTCTATGCCGGCAATAGGATTACTTGTACTTGTAGGAGCCCAAGTTCGCATACGAGAAATAATAGCCTGCCTTCGACCTGGTGAATCTTTCATCCATCGAGCAATATAATCACTAAACATATAGATGCCATCATTATTCATCACCTGAATACCTTTCACCTGGGGATAAGCAGCCAATGTTTCGGCAAGCATTCTTTGGGCCAAAATCCATGATGAATCTCCAGTCATGCTGCCAGATGTATCAATAATGAAAATAATATACTCACTATCAACGGGAATACCTGCAACAGCATCTCCATCTGGTCTTCTATAATAAGGTTGTAACCGTTTTTGCTCTTCTGATAGGCGTTGACGCGACGCATTAAGTTCACCAATATCTACCGTTTCATCCTCATCGTCTCTATTAGCTTTATATTGACCCTCTAATTTTTTTAAATCACCACTGCGTAACCCAAGTTCATTTTTGGTAGCTTTAAATTCTTCTTTTGCTTTTTGAAGTTTACGATTAATCACAGAGGTTGTTCCTCTGATATCAAATAATTCTTGCTGAAGAAGCGCAACCAGCTTATCTAAATCGTCTTCAGCATCTTCAAGGATAACTGGCTCATAAATTTTACTTAAAACTAGTAATAAGATTATAGCTCCAAAACCACAACAGATGCAGTCAAGGAAGGACAAGCTAAATGCTTCTATATTTCTTCGTTTCCTTGCCATCACTTATTAATCCTATGGCCAATCTCTACTAACACTCATAAATGATCCATTAGTTTTCAAAGCTAATGCCCATAATGAAATCGAAGACCGCGCATCACCTTCCATAGGATATAACATTACATTAACTGGAATACCGCTCGGTATTAATTGCACAGCAGAGGAGAATAAATTGAGTCTTTCGACTGGACCAATAGTTGTTTTTGTAGAATTTTCTGAGTCCATTGTTGGCATAGAGTCAACAAGCAAAATCACATTATCAGGTCGTGGATTTAAATCACGAATTACTTGGAAGGCTGAGTGCATATTTGTACCCTGATCCGGCACAGTCTCACGAAGAGAACTTATGGCTTTATTTATTTGGATTTCATCATTCATCTTCAACCAAAGACCAGAAGTTCCATTCAATACAGGTACCGCAATATTATTAAACTTATATATTTGATATTCACTACCTTCCTTAAATTGAGATGACAGCCAATCAACGCTTGCAACAACTTGACGCCATTTTCTAGACATGAGTTTTTGTGAATCTGGAAGGTTTTTGCGACGAATAATATTAACAATAGTTTCGTGTAACATACTAGCAGAGCAATCTACAAGAATTAGTGTCCTTTCGCCGCCCAACTTTAATCCGGTTAGATATTGACGGTCACCTTCTCCTTTAAAAGCTCTTACGCGCTCACCAGCAGATTCCTCTTTCTTTTTCAAAAGAAGCAATCTGTTAACTTCATCTTGCAATGACTTTATATCAGATTGAAGCTTTTCCTTAGCCTCAATTTTTGCCAAGGTATTTTTATCATATTCAGCAAGCTCGACTTTAAGTTTTTCAATTAAAGCTTCAATATTAGATATTTTATCTTTTAATTCTAATTCTTCTGTTTCAAGCTTTTGAATTGAGGTCCTTGCCAAAGCAAGATCCTTTTGACCCTCTAAAATTTCGATTTCTAACTTATCTGCTTGAGACTGAATGGCTCTAGTTTGATCTACGTTAGCTTTGCTTTGCGAATTAATAATCATAAAAAATAAAATAACAGCCCCGAAACCACAGCTCATACAATCAAGAAATGACATGCTAAAAACTTCAGTTGAGCGTTTTTTACGAGCCACAACTATCCTCCACTGATATTAGGGATAGCTTTAAACCAGGTGCTCCAATCTTTATAACATCACCAACCTTTAATAATGCTGAACCTTCGATTTTGTGTTCATTTAAGTATGTGCCATAACGACTGTTATCAGTAACAATTAGATGTCCATCCTTTGAAGAAATTACACAATGGCGGCGAGATACACCCGGCATACTTTCTTTAATGAGAATAGACCTTTCTTCATTATTTACCAGGGTACCTATGACTATAGGATCATCCTTTAAAATATAGGCATAATTCTTAAAAAGAAGGTGTGTTGGTAAAGCGTCTCTCTTAGAAAATTCATTTTTACTGATTATTATTTCTGTTCGGTCCCATGGCATTTTTTGCGAAAGTATAAAGCTGCTGCTATCGAATGATGGTTTATAACGCTTGATTAATCCACGGGCCGTTGCACCTGACTCCAAAAGAAAGAATTCACCTCCCATATGTTCTTGTATAGTCTCCGCTAATCCCAAAATGTGTGACGCACGATCAGTAAATTGTATCGCTGGTGTTTCTTCAGCTTGAATTAACACTCTTAAATTATTAATTATTTTTTGAAAAATTGGCATCGCTGCTGAAATAAATTTTTTAGATTCAATATTTGCTCGATAAATGGTTCCACTGAATTTAATTTCTAAATTAATAACTGATGAACTAGAGGCTTTCAAAAACCAATCAGGCAGCTTATCTCTGATTAACTGTTCAGTTTCTGCTGAATGCAATGGGTCAAATCTGGATTGCTTTACGAATGCTTCAGAAATTATGATGAGCCACTTTTCATATAGCGCGAGAAGGCCGCAATCTTCAACAATTACTGAGCGATCAATCTGTGCGCATCCCTTTTGCGTCATTCTCGTGAGTAATATCGAATGAAGACTTAAATCAAGGTGAACAAGCGATGCATTTTTATAGTGACGACGAGTCGCACAAACCGCAGCATCACATATGTCAATGACTGAAATATTTAATTCCTTTGTTATACCCAATAACAAACCAATATTTTGGTGAGTCATATATGCTGGAATTGCAATTGCAAGCTGATCATCTTTTTTTGCTATAGATTGCCAAATCTTTTCAAGCTGAGAACTTGCCAAATCAGCTGAGCTTAAGTTTTTGAATCTATAATCAGATAAATGTTCTACTTGAAGATTTGACCAATATTGATTTTGAATTTGACGAGGCTTAATACTAGCATTTGCAAACGCTTCTGATCCTGTAATTAAATGATGATTCTCAAGCAGTGCAAACCCTGGTTCTTGGTAAAGAATCTTTTCATCATTAACAATTGTTATGCCTGCATCATTCAAATGTGCTGCAAATATCGCCATTTTTTGGCCTTTAATCTACTTTCAAGTGCCTAACAACCTTATCGTTGCAATAATTCTCGGTATCGTGCACAAGCCGCTCCTGTAATAACTGTAGCTGATGTACAAGGAACATTAAAAAAATACTTATTAAAAGTGCAATAAAAGTAGAATTGAATGCAACTCCAAGACTTTGAGTAACTCCAGCAATATCACCCTGAACTGCTTTATCAGCTTGAGATAGAGCATCACCTATCCCACGAACAGTTCCAATAAAACCTACAGATGGTATCGCCCAAGATATGTAACGAATCATGGCTAATTCAGATTCTAATTTCTCAGCCTCAGATTCGCAGATTGTCCGAGTAACAATAGAAACATCTTGTATATTTCGAGTTGAAGAAAATCTTCTTAATGCACCCATTAACGCTCTTGGCAACAAGAAATTTTGTCTATCCTCGGGCAATGCTTGTATTTGTCGTGCAAACTCACGAGTATCCTCAGGTAAAATTCTCATTCCTTCGGCAATCGGCACCAAATCAAGCTCTAATAAGCGGCGCTCGCTAGCAGTTTGAGTAGCCTTAAAACCCATGATTGCTAATGCCCAAAACATAAGTATAAAGCATGACTCTTGCTCTAAGTCTTTGATAAGAACCCAAGGGCTCCTATCACGAATAAAATTCGGGTCAGCGGCTGCTTGAATATTTTGTTCTTGAATTATTTCTGAAGCTGTTGGCCGAACCACTGAGACATAGAATGCATGCACAATTATTATTGCAATCAAAAGAGCGAATAATTGATATACAAATTCAACAGGCATACTCTTCTTTTTCATAAACCAATTCCAACTTTTATAAAATTAAATATCAACAGGAAATCTAATCTGTTGAGAATATAAAACCTCATCTGAAGGTTTAAAGACATCTTCATCCTCCTCGGTATAATTTCCGTCAATATCTTGAGTAATATCCTCAATATTTTCTTCGGAGTCATCTTCAGCATTACTTATTAAATCTTTTTCAGGCTCATCTTCAACTGAAGAATCTTGTGCATGAACCATATTTTGATTCAATGAAAAAATTAAAATTATTAAGAAATACATTTTAAAACCCTATTAATTCAATGATATTAGCTTACCCTTTTGTTCATGAATAGTGTGAAAAAAATAAAATCAATCTAGTCAGCATTCCTTGCTATTCTAAATCCGAGGTCAACTCGAGCATACATACCATAATCTCTGTAGCTCAATCTCAGCTCAGAAAATCCAGCGTGCTTCCAGCTGGAACCTCTAATTACTTTACTTTTACCTTTTATTGGTCCCATTGGATCTATGATTGGTTCTGAAATACCTGGGGTCGGAACTGTATACCAATCATTAACCCATTCAGCTACATTACCGCCGCCATCATATATTCCAATTCTATTTGGTTGAAAACTGGCAACAGGAGCGGTTGATGCATATCCATCATTAAAGTTTGGAATGATTGTTGGAACAAGCTCTCGAGAGGCCTCATCAGCAAAATTTCCACTTTTCTTCACAGGGGGCCAGTTTTTGCCCCATGGGAATCTAGATGATGAAGAAAGTTCAGCATAGCGGATCGCCCAAACCCATTCCGCTTCCGTTGGTAAGCGGTATCCGTCTGGAAATGGGTATATCGGGACCCATTCACCAAATTCTTTTTTATACACTGGCGTGAGACCCTCTTGCTGACTCAACCAGTTACAGTATTGCACGGCATCAGACCAAGTCACATTGGAAACTGGATTTTGATCGGCAGCCAATGAAATATGAACATCAGCTCCTGAATCATGATTTTTTCGAAATTCAGAAAATTCTTTATTAGTAATTTCATTTACGCTTATAAAGTAAGAAGATGTAATTTTAGCAGGCCTAATAACTTCATTTGCACGACGGCCATTTTCTGACCTTGAAGCTCCCATTAAAAAGGTACCACCGTCAACAAGTTGTAGAGTCTGATCAGCTGCAGTTTTTGCTCTTCGAATAATTGAAGTTTTTTCAATTTCCTCCAGCGATTTTAGTTTAACTGTTAATGACTGCGGATATCCTGGTCGAGGAGTAATAACAGTTGACCAATCCCTGTATCCCTTTCTTTTAACTATAATCTTATGAGGTGCCGAGCTTAAACGAATGATCTTTTTTCCGGTCCCACGAGAACTGCCATCGACAAATATAGTTGCATCTTTTGGTGACACATCAAGATTTACGATGCCCTCGCGAGTTGATAAATCAACAGTTATAGATTTATTTGAGGCTGATTGTAGTCGTAAATTTCTACTTGTTACGCCATAACCAGCCTTAGAAATGCCTATTTTATAATCGGTATCTGGAGATAATGATAAAGATAAAGGTGACTGACCCCTATAACGTTCATTAACTGTTATGTTCGCACCTTTTGGGATTGTTTTAACTAATAAATTAGCATCAGCCGGCAATAATTTAACTTTCGACAAAACCTGAGGAATATCGGATGTTACAGAAATATTTCCATCCCAAGCACTGAATCCACTTTTGATTATAGATAATTCATGGCTACCTTCCAAAAGCTCAATGGTTGATGGAGTTAACCCAATTTCATTACCATTAGCAATAATTGTAGCGCCAGGTGGATCAGACTGAATTTTGATATCAGCCCATTTAGGAGTTAAGAGAATATTTAAATAATCAGTTTTATCAAGTCCAGTTACATTAATTGTATCTTTAAAAGGAAGGTATCTTTCAGATTCTATTGTTATAACATGAGGGCCAGGCTCAAGTTTAATTGGTCCAAAAGGTGCAGCGCCTGTTATTAAATCATTTACGGTAACAGTTGCTTTTTCATTAGATTTTACAGATACAATAATTTTACCTGGCTTCTTACGCAGTTTTATTGGGACTGTCATCGACAAACCTTCACCGACATAAAAATCCTGGCTTACATCATAATAGCCAATCTTTTTAACATTGACTTTATAATTGCCTTTACGAAGTAAAATGCGATCTCCTATTGGAAAACGAAACCATCCTCCTTCAATCTTGAATTCATTTGGATCAGATGGAGAAATTTCAAAGTTAACTGATTTTGAGGTAAAAAGAAGAAATGATATTGATAATAAAAAAAATAGAGCACTTACAATAAATAATTTTATTTTATTTTTTTTAAATAACAAATGATCCTCTTTATCAGAAGCTGAGGGTCTAAATGCAATGGGTTTAATCTTTTTATTTTCTTGTTTGATCGATATTTCATCAAATTTTGGAGGTAGCGTTACATAGGCGCTGTCTTCAAGCTGGACATTAAGTCTAATGCCGTGGTTATTAACGATAATTCTTATTTTACTTCCGAAAAAATTAACAGTATCGCCATCAGATAATCGGCGAGTGACGTCTAAGGCTTTATCATTTAAAAATAAATGACCTTCTTTCATGACAGGCTGAATAATTAAAACCCCATCTAGAAGATCAAGCATAGCAACTGCATTACCGCCCGGTCCAGGTAAGCGAACTTGACAATCATTGCCCGTTCCTACTCGCAGTGGAAGATCTTTCCGGGAATAGCTAATCTCACCTTCAACAGTTTTGACAATAAGATGCCTTAAAATCAAATTTTTTCCTCACATTTAATTATTACTGGTTGAATTTCAATTTCTGGTGCAATCTTAAATTCCAATCTTACATCTCTAAAGCCTGATCTAGAACCAACCGCAATATAAGTTCCAGGTCTAAGATCAATTTCTTTGCGTACAAAATTTCCAAATTTACCTATTCTATAAATAGAAACGCTTGTATCATTATCAGAATATAAAACCACTCGATGTGTTGTAGCTGCCCTCTTTAGAAGGCGAGACAATTCATTACGCTGTAGCTTAAGTCTTTGCCCAATGTTTGGTCTAGTTGTAATATTGATTATTAGCTTAGTTGCAACTTGCATTACTGATGGGCGGCTTAGTCGATCAGGATCAGCGATTAATTTATCCAAGTGGTTATGTAACAATTTCAGTTCTTGTCCGTGTGATAACCCTTTGATTGCAAAATCTAAACTATTATCAACTTTAAGTATTTCTTCATATGTTTGTACTACTGCATCCCAGTGCTCATCACTCTCTAACTTGAGAACCTCATTTTCTAAAGACTTAATCTTTTGTAATCGCAGTTCTTGATCAACCTGCAATAGACCATCTAAAGGCTCTTTTGAATCTGGCACTAATTGTTCTGCAATTCTAAAAGCTGCACGAGCAGTTAGGAAATCTTTATCTGAAATAGCATTAAGTCCTTCTGTCATTCTCATGTTAAATTCCATTTCAAGGCGAGTTTTTTGAACAAGCTTCAGGCCATCATGTGCTGGTTTCCATAAGCTGTCTAAGTCTATTGCTCGTTCAAAGCTATTTTGTGCGGTATCTAAATCTAAATCATCAATAAATTTTTTTCCTTGCTCAACCAACAATAAGACATTATCGAGATTTCTGGCACGCTTATATCCCTCAAGAGCGGCAGTATGTGTAGGAGTTATTGCTACTGATAAACTATAAAATTCAATGGCCTCTTTGCTTTTTCCAGCCTCAAGAGCAGCAGCCCCATCTACTAAAGATTTTTGAAAAATAGGATCTATACGATTATAAAGAGGCTCAAGGATTTCCAAAGCGTTTCTATACAAATCTTCAGCAAGAGTAAAATTCTTTTCTAGATAAGCTAGATCTGCGTTAGCATAAATATTCTTTGATTTATTGAAATCATTTAGAGCCCATCTCTTAATACCGCGAGATTCAAGAATTTCTAGTGCAGATATATATTCACCTAATACTATTTCAGCATTTTTTTTATAAAGCTTATCGTCATCAGATAGATTATAGATATTTGAAGATTTGACTAAATTAACATCTACATCTATTGCTTCATTTGTTAAAAGATTTCTCTCTGTTCGATCTGAAAATTCTTTGGGTAAGACAAAAATAACTAACACAAGAACAACAAGCAAAATACCAAGTATTGAATAAACTAATTTTAAACTTAAGCCACTCTGAACTGCATTCTCGGAATTAAAGGTATTTTTTAATGGAAGTTTTATATCAATTGCATCAACAATTACTTTATCTAAATCAGGATCATGTAATTTTCCGATCTCTAAAGTTGTTTTACCTGGTTTAAATCCAGCATTATTTAAGACTGATAGAGCCTCAATAGCGGATGGCCTTTTGGCTGGATCTTTATCTAATAACTTTTTAACTAAATTGACAATTGAGCTGGGTACTTCTGAGCCATCGGCTTCATATAATTTTTCTACTTTTTGGTATTTTATACTGTTTGATATGTCAGTTGATTGCCAAGGAGGTTGGCCTGATATAATCTCATAAATAAGTCCTCCTAGGGCAAACATATCATCAGATCGACTTACAGTCTTGTCATCCAATGACTGAGGGCTTTGAGCTATTAGTGAGCCCCCTCTTCCGATATTTCCTGCAAAAGTAGATATACCAAAATCATTTAGATAGAGTGATCCATCTGTATCTAAAAGGATATTTGATGACTTTATATCTCTGTGAACTAAACCTTTAGAATGCAAGTAAACTAAAGTTTCAATAAGCAAGCCAATTGAAGGTAATATCTTTTCAATATTTAAGCCAGTTAACACGCTTAGGTTTGTGCCATCAATAAATTGTTGGCTAAAAAATACCACTTCAGAATCATCGTAGAATTCAAAAACCCGTGCAATGTTCTCGTGACTTAAATTAATCCTCAATTGCCATTCGTTTCTCAATATTGCAAACAATTCCGGTGAATTATTCCCAACTTTAAGAGAGACTAACGATTGATTAGATTGATCTTTAGCTAACCATGTTTGCGTTAAACCATCTCCTCCAAGATTGCGAAGTAGGGTATATCTCTTAGCTAGAATTTTGCCTGGATTTAGTTTAAGCATTATATGAATTAAGTTATCCTGTAGATTCAGGAGCGCGCTCTGGCATTCCAACTTCTACAGATTGAGGAAAACCTGTCTCAGCCTCATAAATCTCATGCAGTATTTGCCTCCAACCCTCAAACTGAGCCTCAGCAGTACCTATAAGACGTCTTTCTTGACCTTCAATATTTATAACCATCGGCGCTGCTTCGATACCAAATGAATCAGACAGTTCCGCTATTGTCTCCATATGCAACTCTGCTTCTCGGCTTCGTCTAACAGCAGCAAAAATTGTATTTACCCCTCGAGATATACCTTGATACTGCAAAGCTCTTTTTATATTTCTTGAATTACGGCTTGAACTATCAGTATTTATTTGAGTTGATCCAGCTAGGACGATTACACCAACTAAAGCTTGCATCTTTGCTGATTGTTTTTCTTGTCTAAATTTTACATTCTCTGATCGGGTTGTTTTTCGCCAATTTAAATAAGGAATCGAAATACCATAATAAAAATTTGCATAATGCTCATTCAATGTATCAACAACTAAGCGGTCTCGTTCTCTAATTTTTCTCAAACGACCAACAAATGGATCATCTTCGGCGGGTAACCTCGATAAAATAATAATCCCTTTTTCAGAGGTATCTAAATAATTTTTATAAACATTTGGAGACATGCTCTGAAAGAATCTTAACTCTGAGATTTGACGGGTCTGTTCAATCTTTTTCTTAGAAAGAAAATTGACATATTGTTGTAAATCGTTAGCAAAATCGTTAAATACTTTCTGATAAGGATCACGCCTACGATCACGACGTTTTGAATAAGATGTCAATCCAGTTTGAGCTTCATAAGTTCGAGAAAACCACTGAAGATTAGATGAATCTGAAACAGAAAATCTTATTTTTATAAATTCTCCATCTGATCTTTTTATATACCCTTTGACAGTTACATCAGTGAAAGCTTTTTCAGATGGAATAACTCTAACAGCCCCCCAATACCCAGTTCCCTGTAGTGTGGTTTTAAGATGATAAGGTAAGTATTTAGTTTCTGCTGCTCTGATTTCTTCATAAATACCTGTCTTTAATGAATCATTTTTTTTGGTAATCCTGGCTCAAACTCAGTGATTCCAATATCCAATAATAAATCTTCATTTACAGAAAGATTTGTTATTTTAAGGTTTGTTTCTTCAGCAACAACCAAATCTTGCGCCGAACAACTTAGTAAAAATATCGGTAAAAAGAGAGAGATGATTAACTTCATTTTCATTGCAAAGATAATTTTATTTCATACCAGTGTATTTACGATATTCCTCCCAAAGCCGTTCCCTTAATTTTGGATCGTCCTCAGCAAGAGCTGCTTCACGAAGCTGTCTAGCAACAATATCTTCGAAAGTATTGACCTCAATATCTTCTGGTGTGCGAGCTTCTATTTCTTGAGCGCTCACTCCATCAAGGGGGCCTTTTTGACTTTGGCTACCACCTGTTACGCCACCACCTCCGGAGCTACCGCCAGCACTGGATCCAGCGCCTCCACTTGACCCGCTAGCTGCTTGTTGACCTAATCCGACAGATCCACCTTTTGATTGTTTACCAAATCCTTCAGTATTTCTTCCAACTGATGAAATTTCTCTTTGCTCTTGACTGAGGACTTCATCAAAATCACCAACAGATTTATCAAGCTTTTCTGCAAGTTCTTCAGCGCTGCTATCGATTGGAAACTCACCTACGCTTCCAACTTTATCACAGTCGATTTTTCCGCCAAATCCACCACCGCTTACACCACTGTCAGAACAATTATTTCCACCTAATGTATCTTGTGAACTGCCTTGGGATCCACCTTGAGAACCGCCTTGGGATCCACCTTGAGAACCGCCTTGGGACCCACCTTGGGATCCACCTTGAGAACCGCCTTGGGATCCACCTTGAGAACCGCCTTGGGATCCACCTTGAGAACCGCCTTGGGATCCACC
>MDTG01005892.1_pt1 | contig 19579 bp, 16 predicted proteins | sample 811421 | NCBI WGS metagenome assembly MDTG01 (sample SAMN05326645, study PRJNA326480) | marine metagenome | isolation source: seawater | place: Pacific Ocean: South East | collected 2011
CTTTGGTGAGGATTGGGATGCTGTCGAAGGCCTGCTTTCTTCCGGTGGATCCGGAACGAAGGAAGAAGTCATGCGACAGGCGGTGGTTCTTGGTACCAAGCCGACGGCCCCACGCTACGGGATCTCCGTAGCCACTTTCACAAGCGAGGCTCATCGGGCCCAGGGCAATGAATACATCCGAAAGCTCGGCTTGCTACTTCCGGGAATCAGTGAAGAACTGTCTCTCCATAGCGAATCGGATCAATCCATGGTTCTCTATGGAGACTTCGAGGGCTGGGATGATCCGAATGTTCGCGATGCCACGACGAAGCTTCGCAATGTCCGGATCCAGGGACGGAAGATCTTCGAGACGCCCATTCTGACCGAGGTGGTACCACCAAGGGATCCGGCCACGATCGATCCAATCGAATTGCTGTCTCTGAGACTCAAGTATCCAGAAGCCAGAACCCTGTACACGGTTGAAGTTGCCGTTTGGGGTGACTTTGAAAGTGGGGATCTGTCTTCTGAACGTCGCCGCCAAATCTCCGAGGACTATGCTCGTTCACTTCGAACTGCAGGACATCAGGCCTGGTTTCATCATGATGAAATCAAGCAGATGAGCACGGTCACAATCGGTGTATTCGATCACCGTGCGGTTGATGCGGAATCGGGCATACGGTCCCCGGGCGTGGAACGTGTTGTGGATACATTCCCCATGAGACTCGTCAATGGACAGCCTCTGATGATCCCGGTGATTCGCGGAGATCTCGGCTCAGGAACCCGTCCGCAGAAGCCAATGCTCGTGGAAGTCCCGCATCTCTAGCAGGCGGAGGGATGCCACATCGTCTTCATCTCAAGGAAGGGTTCCACACACCATGGTGAACATCGTTCCTCGTGTTTTGACCAGGCCGGTTGAGACAGACGTTCGTGTCTGACGCGTTTGATACTTGCAGCGGATCGTTCACGAAGCTGCTGAAGCATGTCATCACTCAGATTCACCGCCGAGATGGCATTGATCGCCCTGTGATCAGCCATGTGGCCGATGAGTTCGTCCCGAGATCCGGTCAGTATGTTCACGGCTCCTGAAGGGACATCCGATGTGGCCACGATTTCCGCCAGCAGGGCCGTCGGAAGAGGGTTTGATTCAGGTGCCAGCAGGATGGTGGTATTGCCCACACAGAGCGGGGCGGCCAACATCGAGACACTCGCCAATAGCACCGGTTTATCCGGGGACAGTATGCCGACGACGCCGGTGGGTTCCGGAACAGTGATGTTGTAGTAGGGGCCCGGTACGGCATTCTGCCCGCCCAGTATCTGTTCGATCTTGTCGGCCCATCCAGCGAAACCAACGAGTCGATCAATCGATGCATCGACTTCCTCGAGACGCTTCTTCGGAGTGGCCGATCCTGTCGCAGCCAATGCTTCAGCCATCTCGGCACGTCGGCATTCCAGCATCTCGGCCATTCGATAGAGAATCTGCCCTCGGAGATAACCCGAGGCCGTACCCCATGTCTTGCGTGCCCCGGTCGCCGCTTCAACGGCATCTCGAAGATCTTTTCTGGAGGCCTTGCAGAGATGAACCGTCGTGCCGTGACGCTTGTGCTTCACGGGCAGGGACTGGCCCGACTCGCTTCGAACGAATCGACCACCGATATACAGCTTCCAGGTCTTTGATACATCAACACGTTGTGACATGAAACTTCTCCGGACGGACATGAATGACTTCAAAGTCGAACATAGGCTCGCAATCCATGTCGGCCACCCTCTCGGCCGAACCCCGATTCCTTGATACCCCCAAATGGCGAGGCGGCATCGAACTGGTTGTAGGTATTGCACCAGATGACGCCAGCTTCGAGTCTCTTGGCCATTTCGAAGATGCGGGCTCCCTTGTTGGTCCAGACACCCGCAGCAAGACCATACGGGGTGTTGTTCGCCCGCTTTATGGCTTCTTCTGGAGTTCGAAAGGTCATCACGGCAAGGACCGGCCCAAAGATCTCTTCACGAGCTATGACATGGCTTGGCTGGATACCCGTCAGAAAACACGGGCGATGCCAATAGCCCTTTTTCGGAAGAGACTGGTCCGACATCTCGTGAAGCCGTCCACCCTCTGATTGACCCGTCTCCACATAGGCCTGAATCTTCTCCAGCTGATCTGGATTGTTGATCGCACCGATATCGGTGTTCTTGTCCAGTGGATCACCCACACGCAACGACTGCATGCGGTGTTCCAGTCGCCTGATGACCTCATCCTTGATCGATTCCTCCACGAAAAGTCTGGAGCCGGCACAGCAGACATGTCCCTGATTGAACCAGATGCCGGCGACAACGCCCTCAATGGCCTGATCAAGGGCGGCATCGGCGAAGATGATGTGAGGACTTTTTCCTCCCAACTCGAGAGTCAGGTTCCGATCACCAACGGATGCGACCTTGGCGATGGCACGCCCGACGTCGGTGGAGCCGGTGAAGGCGAGCTTGTCTATTCCCTGATTGGCTGCCAGATGCTGTCCGGTCTTTCCAGCGCCCGTGACGATGTTGACCACACCGGGCGGGAGCCCGGCCTCCTGGAAGATTTCAGCAAGCCTCAGGGCAGTCAGCGACGTTGTTTCAGCGGGCTTGAGAACACAGGTGTTTCCGCATGCAAGTGCAGGAGCGATCTTCCATGCAGCCATGAGCAGAGGGAAATTCCAGGGAATGATCTGACCGCAGACTCCAACAGGTCGTGCATCCGCTCCCGCAAAGGCCCAGCGAAGCTTGTCAGCCCAACCGGCGTGATAGAAGAAGTGTCGAGCTGCGAGGGGAATATCGATATCTCGGGATTCCTTGATCGGCTTGCCGCCATCCATCGTCTCCAGGACGGACAGTTCACGTGCCCGCTCCTGTATTCGCCTGGCAATCCTGAACAGATACTTGGCACGTTCCTGCCCACTGAGTCTCGACCACCCCGGCAGGGCATCACGGGCTGCCGACACGGCATCATCCACATCAGCCTCATTGGCGGTAGCGATTCTCGCCAACGGTTCACCGGTGGATGGTGAAATCGTCTTGAACCACCGACGTGATCGTGGTGATTGAAACTGTCCATTGATGAACAGGTCATATCGATCCTCAATCACCACAGGTGTGCTTTCCGGTGCCGGTGCATAGTCCCAGGCACTCTCTTGAGCACGAGCACTTTGAATATCGACCGATTTGCTGGACATTGCATCTGTCACGAATGGGCTCCGAATCAGGCTTCTGAAAAATCATGCTCTGCCATGTAACAACCTTTTTCGATTCGAATCAGTTGTCGTAGCAGATCGTTGGCAAGGCTTGATGCACCGAAACGAAAAAGACGGGGCGTCAACCATGCATCACCAAGCGTCTCCTTGACCATGGCGAGTTGATGCAGCGCCGACTTGGCCTGGCGTATGCCGCCTGCGGGCTTCATTCCAATACGAACACCCGTGGCAAACCAGTGATCCCTGATGGCTTCCAGCATGACAAGCACCGATGGCATGGTTGCTGCTGGGGATATCTTGCCGGTGGACGTCTTTATGAAGACTTCGCCATCACGAATGGGTCCGACCGAGGCGGCGGCTTCCATCGCCAGATCGCTCGCTCGTCGAATGGCGTCGTAGTTGCCCAGTTCGCCGGTCTCGAGAATGATCTTCAGATGAGCGGGATGGACGGTCGACCGTACCTCGCGGATCTCTTCGGCGACCTCCGCCTCCCGACCAGCGAGGAAAGCGCCTCGATTGATGACCATGTCGATCTCATCTGCGCCGGCCGCAACGGCTTCCGCGGCATCTCGCAGCCGCACGCCGATCGGGAACTGGCCACTGGGAAAGCCCGTGGCAACCGATGCGATGTGAACACCGGTGCCATCGAGTATCTCCTTGGCTACCGGCACGAGATTTGGATACACGCAGACGGCGGCTACCGAGGGGAGCGGCGTATCGATTTCACCCTCCCAGGGTCTGATCGCCTTTCGGCAGAGTGAACGCACCTTCTCGGGCGAGTCCGATCCTTCGAGAGTGGTCAGATCAACCATGGAAAGCGCCAATCGAAGCCCTTGCTTCTTGGCGGATTCCTTGATCGAGCGGCGTGTAAAGGACGCCGCTCGATTCTCGAGCATGATGGCGTCTATGGGGTGATCGGCCATGATGGCCAGTGTACGCCTGCATCGGGATTGATGTCAGGTGTAATGGGCCGGAAGATTGTTTCAGGGGCCAGCGGGAGATGTCGGAAGGAATCGACCCCGCTCGAATAGCCGTTCCATCGGACCACCATCCAGCAGCTCGATGCTTCGATTCGGCTTGGATCCAGTGAGTTCATAGGCGATCATCCAGCCACCACGATTATCCAGCAGAATCAGGGATTGAGAGTCCTTGTCCCGTGATGCCGAACGTCCACCCATCGTGAGCATGGTGAAACCACCACCTTCGGTGATCATGTCTCCATGCACGACAGGTTGTTGATACCCACCCAGTTGAACCAGGATCAGGATCCCCAGCAAGAGAGCGGAAAGGGTCAGCAGGGATCTGGACTGTGACTTGAGATAGTTCATTTCAGAATCCCTTCAACGTGAACGCTTGAGAAGCAGCACATCTTCCGCCACATTTCTGAAATCCAGAGGAACCATCGACTTGCCTGTTCGATCCCACCCCACGACGACCATTTCCATAGATTGAGGATTGAACATCCAGAGAAGCTGCTCTTTCGAGAGGCCACTCGCAGCGGAGACCGCGAGTGTCGTGCTGTTGGGCTGAAACTGACCTATGGCATTCGGCCCAAGGGAAACGGCTGCCAATACGAGTACGAGGACCGCATTCAGACAGATCAGACCAAGCGGCTTGCGTGCCACGAGTGTCTGTCCAGCGGTGGCCGATCCATCTGGAAGAGACCTGTCACTTGACATCCTTGCGCCCCGATGGAATGAGATTGACCAGAATCACGATCGCAATGCAGACGAACGTGATCAGAAGACCAATGAAGGGTGCTGGTGGAGAGATGTTGTTGGCTGGTGCCGGTGGTGTGCCTACGCTCGGCATCGTCGCCAATGCGATATCGGGGGCCAGCAGGCAGCAGATTGCCAGGAAAAACAAGATGAACAGATTCCGTGTGTGATCCATTCCGCGATCTTACCAGAGCAGGAACTCCCCGGCGAATAGCTGCCTGACAGCGTCAAACGCCCGTACTGCGAAGAAGTTCGCTGGAGTGGGTCCCGAGGGCCTTGAAGATGCGGAGTGTCGCATCGGAGCGATTCAGGGTGTAGAAGTGAATTCCACGGACATCGTTGTCCAGCAGATCATTGCATTGTTCCGAGGCCCAATGAACACCGATCTGTTCGACAGCTTCCGGATCATCCTGATGTTTGTGAAGACGTCTTTGGAGTTTGGCCGGGAAATTCGTTCCAGCGGCCAGGTCAGCCATCCTCCTCATGTTCTTGATGCTGGTGATGGGCATGATCCCGGCAATCTTCGGAATCGTCACGTCATTGAGTTCACACTGTTCGCACCAGTCGAAGAACACGTGATTGTCGAAGAACATCTGGGTGGTGATCCAGTCCGCACCTGCATCGACCTTGGCCTTGAGATGCGCCATCTGACGAAGTCTGTTGGGCGTCTCCGGATGGCCTTCCGGAAATCCAGCCACGCCGATCCCAAACCCGCGTTTGTCCAACGCGGATCCACGATCATTGAACGTCTTGACATGATTCACGAGATCCGCGGCATGTTGGAAGTCTTCACTGGACGGGTCGTAGTCACTGGAATCGATCGGCTTGTCGCCCCGGATCACCAGAAGGTTGCTGATGCCGCTTTCTGCATAGCGTTCCAGTATCTCATCGAGCTCTGTGACGCCCTGCATCACACAGGTCAGGTGCGGAACGGGATCGAGTGTCTCTCGTGATTTCAATGAAATGACCAGATCGTGGGTTCGCTGTCTGGTCGAGCCTCCCGCACCGTAGGTCACGGAGACGAATGATGGAGACAACTGTTCAAATGCCTCCAATCGTTCCGAAAGCGCTTCACAGGCGGAATCCGAACTTGGTGGAAAGAACTCGAAGCTGATCGTGGTCTTATCTCGCTCCAGAATGTCTCTTATATGCATGTGATCCATGATAACTGTTCATTCATGCACGTCGTATTTCCATTTCTCCCATCCCTCTATACTTCAGGAGTCATGATCGAACGAAATGAAATACCACGCCCCACCGTCAAGCGATTGAGCTTGTACCTTCGTGAAGTCGAGCGGCTGATCGAAGCGGGTTCCTTGACCATCAGTTCCCGAAAGCTGGGCGAGAAACTCGATATCGCGGCGACGCAGGTTCGAAAGGATCTCGGCCATTTCGGACAGATCGGCAGGTCCGGCATCGGATACCACGCCGTCAATCTCGTCTCCACACTGAGAGAGGTTCTCGGCCTCAACCACAACTGGAGAGCGATCGTCGTGGGCGCTGGAAACATCGGACGAGCCCTGCTGGCCTATCCCCAGTTCTCGCAGAGAGGCTTCCACATACTGGCAGCCTTCGATGAGGATGAAAGCGTCACCGGCGAGGTGCTCGACGGCATTCCGGTGCATCCAATGGAGACACTGGAGGACTACATCAGCAGTGAGGACATCCAGCTGGCGCTGGTAGCAGTACCCGACAGTGCTGCCCAGTCTGTCGCCGAACGTCTGGTGGCGGCAGGCGTACACGGAATTCTGAACTTCGCGCCCATACGACTCCATCTTGATGCAGCCGTGGTCAGTGTCGATCTGTCGAGATCCATGGAAACGCTTGCGTTCCAGGTGGCCCATGGTGCCAGAGAAGATTCGGAAGGCTAGATCCGGACATTTTCGAACGGGTTTCAATCGACATTCCAAGTCCTGCTATGGTTTGCTTCAAAGCAACCGTGCTGATTCAATGAAGAGCGGAGATACACCATGCTGATTCGTACCCTTTGTCTGGCTCTATGCCTCTGGCTTGTTCCGAATAGTGATGCGGTCGAGCCCTCGAACACTCGATATGTGGAAATCCCCATCACTGGGGATATCGGTATCGAAGTCACACCAGAGGGGTTTTCCCAGGCGCTTCAGCGAGCCTCGCGAGAGGCCAGAGTGAGTGTTCTGGTGCTCGTCATCGATTCTCACGGAGGCCTCGATACCGATGCCGTCCAGATGGCCGACATGTTGTCCGGTGTCAAGGACAAGTTCCGTGTGATTGCAGCTGTAAAGCAAGCCGTGGGACCAGCGATGGCTCTGGTCCTGGCATCGGATGAACTCGTCGTGCTTGATCCTTCTGTTCCGGGAATCCGGCTCCAGTACCACCCGGCACTTGGGAACACGATGGCTGCTGATCAGGAGAACTATCAGCGCATCATCGGGCTGGGACCCGTTGCACGCGTCATGGTCCGTGCCATGTTCGATCCCGAACTCCCCGTCTATGTGTGGCGTGATGCCAATGGAAAGAGGCAAGCATCGGTCACGAAGCCCGATGGAATCAGCGAGTTCACGGAGATCCCTCCAGGCTCCATGGCGGATGGGATTTCCTCAGATGAGCTCGCGGATCTGGGGATCGGCCATCAAGCCAATACCGTCGCCGATATCGGGAAGGCTGTGGGATACCAGCGGTGGAATCGAGCCGCGAATCTTGGCGTGGTCATGCAGACCGCAGCGGACAGCCACTCGAACGACGTCACGGAGATCCAGCAGAGATTGAACAACGCGATGTCCATGACAGGCCAGGCACTGGCGCTCAACGCATCACTCATGAACATGGAATCGGCAGCGCGTGAGGCGGATCCCCGTCGTCAGCCGTATCGGTACAGACGTTCCTGGGGAAATCGTTCTGGATGGCAGGGCGGCTTCGGATTCTCCGGATCGGGATGGGGCTATTCATCTCCGACGACTCGAGCATGGCGATCAAACAGTGATCGGGCGATCTACGAATGGGAGCATGTGATATCGAACATCGATCAGATTTTCGAGATGGGCGGAGAGGCCAAGGAGGATCTGAAATGGATCAAGTCCCAGGATATTCCAGCGAGCATGGGCGACTGGGTTCTGGAAGAGATCCAGATTCTTGAAAGCCAGCTCGATCCACTTCTCAATCAGGAAAGCGTTCTGATGTCACGTCGAAAGTCAGCTGTCGAAACAGTCGGCTTTCTCCGGGAGAACCGAACCCGACCGGCGATCTAATGTCGATCCTGAATCAGGCTTCCGCCTGCTCAGTCGACACGGACTCGGTGATTTCCTTCTCTCCGAAGATGGCAGACCCGACACGGACGATGTTCGCGCCACATTCGATGGCCACTTCGAAGTCGTTGCTCATGCCCATCGAGAGGATGTCGAAGTGCTCACCGCCGACGCCACTACGTTTGATTTCATCAAACAGCTCACTGACCCTTGTGAAGACCGGACGGGTCTCCTCGGGATCCTCGACCTTTGGTGCCATGGTCATGATTCCTCGGACCCGAATCGTGACCATGGTCTCGATCTGTTCAATCAGATGGCGGACCGCCGCAGGGGCGATGCCATAACGCTGCCGCTCATCCGTGGGATTGATCTGGACGAGAACCTCAACCGGGGAATCGGCATTGTTGCTGCACGACTGGATTTCCTCAGCCAATCTCAGCGAATCGACTGAATGAATCATTCGTACCAGTGGAAGGATCTTCTTGGCCTTGTTTCGCTGGAGATGGCCGATGAAATGCCATCGCACATGGTCGGGAACATCCGATTCACCGAGTGTTCGGCGTCTGTCCAGATATTCCTGGACCTGAGGGGCCATCTTGAGGAAATGCTGGGATCGACCTTCCCCGAAGTCGACATGCCCCATGTCAATGAGTTCCCGGACCTGCTCCATGGCGGCATATTTGGTCACGGCGACAAGATGCACAGTCGCATGTTCTCGACCAGCCTTGGCCTTGGCGTCTTCGATTCGACGACATACGGAAAGATAGCGTTCGCGGGTTGATTCACCATCCATGGCAGCGCACTCCTCGGTTCAGATGACTGAGGATACGTCTGCATGCTGTGTGGCTCAACCCCTACGGGGATTTGAACTTGCCTATCAGTTCACTTTGGGAGCCATCGCCTGAGCGAGCGTCTGAGGTGTCAGTGCGGAATTACTCGATCCAAGGATGCTTTTGGCGACGAACATGCTGCTTTGACCGACCTCAGTGGAGTTGAGACCCGCATTGCCCAGATCCTTGAAACTGGTCTGCATTCCATCGAGATAGCTCTTGGCCTGGGGATCCGCTCCAGAGGTATTCAACCAGGAGGCGAAGTCCTCTCCAGAGGCACCCGCATTCGAGTCGGAGTATTCGCTGAAGGCCTGATTCAGAGAGGAGGCCATCTGAGTGGTATCACGCGCTCCGATTTCGGCAGCACCAACACCAGGCTGGCTGGCAATGACGCTTTCATACTGCTGAGCGGCTTGTGAGGCGATGCTCATGTCCAGTCGCTGCTGGCTGACACGAACGATGCCATCTCCGGATCCGCCGGCGATGTCTGCGGCGAAGTCATTGACAACCGAGGCTCTCTGGCCACCTTCGGTCGGCTTGATCTCAACTCCAAAGTCCGCAAGGCTTACATCCGTGCCTGGGACGGCGTCGAGTGAGACTTCCCCGACATCCATCTGGTCATTGAGGGCAATCTGTGAATCGGCTGCCAGGTTGTCACCCAGATTCGGGTCGACGGGAGTCGGATCCACCGGGACCACCGGGGTGGGATTCACTGGATCCACCGGAGTGGGATTCACTGGAGTTGGTGGGTCGACCGGTACCACGGGAACGACTGGATCCGGCGGATTAGGCGGATCTGGCGGGGTAGGTGGTGCATTGTTGGCAGCTGTCATCAAGCCAAGCAACATGGGCCCGGCTTCATTGGTGGCAAGCATGTTGTGATCGAAGGTTCCGATGACTCCCCAGCGTTCACCAGCGAGTGGGCCACTCGATGCGGGGCCAAGCCCCGATGCGAAGATGGGTGCGTTCAATCCACTAGCGAGATCGAAGGTCGGTGTTGAACTGAAGCTGATATCGCCACTGGCGATGATTTCTGTTCCAGATGAAACGACTTCCCCTAGGGAATTCCAGACCGGCAGCGCCTCTCGAAGCTGGATCACGATCTCCTGGGCCGAGACATTGAGATCTCCAGCGGCGTTTAGATCCCCGATGGTGATTCGATTGGCCGCATCGATTGACAGGTTTCCACCAGAGGAGAGGGCCTGCATCTCTCCGAAGGTCACATCACCTGAAACCGATGTGATCTCATAGTTGTCGGCGAACACCGAGACAGTCGAGACGCCCGTGTTTTCCAACCATGAATTTCCGTCGGGATTGAAGAGGATGTCCCCATCTGCCCGGATCATTCCATTGCTCATGAGATTGCTGGAATCACCAATGGCTATGTAGTCGCCCGCTGAGAGGGAAACACTCTTCAGTGGCGATGACTTTCCGATGTCCCCGCGAAGGTTCAGGGCACCACCGGCTTCCATTTTGAGACCGGAATCGATGCCCGCGGCCATCTCTATGTCGCCCGTGGACATGATGTCGCCATCTGCGGAGATGGAGGTGAGATCCATCTTTCCCATGTCGATCCGGTCGCCGGATATGGTCAGATCGCCTCGCACACGGCGAAGGTTGTTGCCTGGATTCACATCGAGATCGGTCTGGAAGGTCAGTACACCATCGGAATGCAGAAGCAGATCGGCATCGACGTAGGCGAGCGATGTACCGACGGATACCTCGGAATTGACGCAGAGTGGATCTGACAGATCGTTCAACGACCACGACTGATCCGCTGCATCATCGACGATGTTCATGTCCTGGTTGGTCACAAGGTTGATCTGACCGAATTCACCCTGATTGCCGGCACTGGCTTTCAGAAAGCCCTCCGAGACAAGTGTGCCCGATGCCACATTGATCGTTCCACCCTTGCCTCCATTGAACGCGCCACGAGTCGTCACGGTGGCTCCCTGTTCGATGTACTGGCTGTTCTTGCTGATGCTGGTCACGACACCGCCCGTGCTACCGCTCTGGAAGGCGTTGGCACTGACCATGCTTCCGGATTGGAGCACAGTGTTCTGGCAGGTCGCCAACAGCACGTGTCCACCATCTCCACCACCTGGCAGGGAGGAGGCATCAGCGGAAATGGATCCGCCGGCTCCATTGACGATAGCCGGTGCCGCCATTCGAACGGTACCACCATTGGTTCCGATCGAATTGATCGAACCCGTGTTGTGAATCAAGCCGGAGAGCGCAACGGCATCGACGGTCCCACCATTGGCACTGATCGTGCCGCTGTTGTGGATGGCGAATCCGCAGAGATCACCCGCGGCTATAGCGATGTGCTTGCTTGCCTTTATCTGACCGGTGTTCTTGACAGCGGTGCTACCCAGATTCGTGGGGGTCTTGACACCGGCATCGGGTGAATAGTATCCATCGGGGTTGTCTGCATCGGCCTTTGATTCAAGCCCAAGACTCTCGCCCTTGATTCGAAGACTGATCACATCGCCAAGGGTCTTGATGGTGACTTCATCAGTGGCATCGAGCCCACCGACCATCATCATCGTCGGAGCGACGAGCGTACCTCTGTTGGTCACGGTCTTGCCCACCAGCATCATGTTGTCGGTGGCTTGAAGAACGGCTCCTGGAAGGATGTTGATCGAGCCCAGACCACAGGTCATCTGGAAGTCGTTGTTCGTATTCGTGAGGAAATCCGAGGTGTTGATCGTGTTGGCCGATGCGGCAAGGAGTGAGCCGACATTCACAACGCTTGAGCCGAAGAAGACCACGCCTGCCGGATTCACCATGCCGACCATGCCGTTACCCGTGATGGTTCCACGGATCATCGATGGCGTGCCCTGGCTGATCTTGTTGAGTACTCGGAAATCGTTCGGAGCTGCCCAGGACTGGAAGTGCACGTGGTCGCCGGTGCCGACATTGAAACTGTCCCAGTTGATCAGGGCGTTGTTGCCGTTGAGGTAGACCCCCTGATAATTGCCGGTGGGGCTGTTGACGATGGTGCCGCTACCGAACTGAGGATCGAAACTACCACCCTGAGGCAGTTCGGCTAGAGCCGATGGGCCGACGAAGCCAATGAGTCCTCCCAGGGCGACCAGAGCCAAACGGTTGAATGGCTTGCGCTTGCAGAAGACTGACGGTAATCGCTCAGGACAAAGTTTCATCTCATATTCCTCATCGTTCGTATTCTCGAACTACCCGAAGTCTTGAAACCAGCTCGGGATTGATCTGACGAATCGGCACATCCCTCAGGAGGGTCCACCAGCGCACATGTGATTCGACTGATATTGCAACGGTCAATTGTACCCCTCAAACGGGAAGATCCCTCTGATCTCGTCCCATAAGTCCCATGGAGGCGAGATTTCACTACAAAAGAGTAGCCCAGAACCGGGAAATCACCAGAGAAAGGTGCCAGTGACGTACAAACGGCTGGATCCTGCCTCTGCCAGACCGTCTTTTAGGTCATGAAGAGCGAATCCCCAGTCCAATTGGACTCTCAAATTCGATTTCCAGAGGAATTCAAGCCCGATTCCAGCCCCCAGAAGGGTGTTGTCTTGTTCAAATCCCTGATCCCCGCTTTGGAAGACATAGCCGGCGTCGAAGAAGCCTTTCAGGATCAGATCCCAGTCAGGCCTGCCATAGACATGCTTGGGGGCCGCATGGAAGTCGGAACCCATGAATTGGAGTGGTTCCGGGTTGATCGAGAAGGTCCTGGGCAGATGGAATCGATATTCAAGGGAACCAAAGAGAGAGTTGTCACCAGCGACAACCGACTGCGCGTAGCCTCTGACGGAATAGAGGCCTCCAAGTACGCTCTGGAACTGGGGAACCAGTCGGTTTCCGAAGCTGTATTGCCCTGAGAAACGAGCCGAGATTTCATGTGCCAGAGTGGATGTCTCTGGTGTCTCGGGATCAGCCCAGCCAACCGGATCCAGAAGAGGTTCCAGGAATGTCGAGATCGATCCGCTCCAGTTCAGGCGAGCCCATTGTTCGGAAGGATTAATCCTTCCGAGCAGAGTCAGTTCTCTGGGGCTCTGGGAAAGCGGGCTGCCTTCGATACCGATCATGCCGGTAATGAGCCCTTGATCGTCCTGCCTGGTCAGTTGAAGTTGTGCATAGGGCAGGACGAAGCCAGCCTGGCCACTGTCTTCGATGATCTCGTTGTTGACCTTGACCTTCTGATAGTTGACACCCGGAACGAGATCCACGAAGAGCGGACCATCCTGGAAGATGTTGATGTCCAGCTGTCCACCGCCAGACCAGGAGAAGCCGGTGAAATCGACGAAGTCCTGGCCGAACTGATCGTTGACGAACTTGTTCCAGCTGCCAATCACGGCACCACGAATTCTGTTGTCGTCCGTGATTCGGAAATCGTACGAGCCCAGGATCGCATTGGTGGTACTGAAGTTCGAGGTGACGTACTGAAGGGACAGGATGTCGTCATTGCCCGTGAACTGCGTGTGGAACAGACCGAATCGCTGCCTCAGGCTCTTTTCCTGTGGTGTGCCGGTATTCCCGATCTCGTAGTACAGCGTCAGTGGCTTGTTTTCGAAGACCAGATAGTCCAGACTCACTCCACCGGGAACAGCGGAGGCCGCTACGGATGCCTCTACGTTTCGACCTGGATGCCTGTTGAGACGATGGATGTACTCGGAGATCTCGGACTGGCGAAGCAGATCCTCTCGTTCCTCGGTCGCATTCGTATTGTGCGGCCTGGAGGGGGATCCACGCTTGATGACCGTGTGAGTGTCGTGGTTGAACTTCTGTTCTTCCGGAATCCGATCACCCTGGGCGACTGTGCGTGATTCCACGACGCGTCCGACTGTGATGATGATGGTCAGTTCGGTCTGATCTGCAGGACGAAGATCCTGGCCGACCGATCCAGGCTGACTGCTGATCTGACTTGGATCGGGAATCACGAAGACTCCAAGGAGATCGTCGTTGATCAGGGTGCGGCTGATGGCGGAGGAGACGCGGGCGATCGCGGAACTCCAGAAGACGCCTCCCCCGGCTTCATTCAACTCCTTCAGCGAGGTCTCGATCTGAGTCACACCATCGCGTGGGCCAACCCAGTTGCGGCCACCATCTTCGGTATCGATGTACCCCAGCACGATTGTCTGCTCCATGAAGGATTCGACAGTCGGCAGACTTGGATGTGGGTACTGATACGCCACTTCAAAGGGATCAACGATGTAGGGCAGACCATCAACGGATGGGTCCGGCTCATCAATGACCGGCGGTTGTGATGGCTGTTCCTCGCTCATGGCGGGTTCACTGCCATCGTCACTCTCATCAGCAGGTTCGGTTGTGGCTTGATCTTCCACGGGAACCTCGACGGGTGCTTTCGCCGCTTTCGGCTGGGACGCGGCCGCAGGCACACCAGGCGATGCTGACGCGGGGACCTCGACGGGTTCAGGGGCCGGTTCGGGCTTCTGCGCAACAGCGACCTTTTCAATGGCCAATTCGAAGTCGAGCGTATTGCCACCATTGACTTCGGCGGTCACGGAGGCGTCTGAAAACCCTTGTTTTCTAAGGTGTTCTGCAATCGCGTCGCCCATCACCTTGATGGCGGACTCGTCGAATCGATTGTTCTGGCCTTCAATGAAGCCGCCTATCGACTGGACTTTGACGAGTCTTCCCTGGCCTGGAGCCGTGTAGATCCCGTCGCGTTCACCAAGCCGCACGGGAACAGACAGAACGCTCTGTGCATCGATCAGCATCGGATCGGAGGCAACCCATGAGGCGGACGTTCTGGTCAGAAGCCAATACTCGTCCGTCAACGATTCGACACCACTCGACACTTCAATCGGCACGAGATTGGAGGGAATGGAGCTGTTGGGCCTTCCTCCTTCGATGGGAAGATGTGCCAGAAAATAGATATCAACCTTCGAGACATCACCCTCGATGGGAAGTTGCCCCACACGGACGGTGACACCCATGAATCCCTGGGCTTCCAGATGAGCCTGAAGAACGGCTGCAATCGAGATCAAGGCATCCGTCTTGCACTCGACGCCACCCATCTGATTCATGGCAGCGACATCGGTTCGAATGGAAGGTTTGCCGGCTATGGCCGGAGCAAGGCCATCAGACGTCCGCCTGAGCTGGAAGCCAACGGTCTCGAGTGATTCGATGTCCGGGAGCAGACTGTGAATCTCGTCCCATGAAATTTTGAATCGACGCGCATCGATCGTATCTGCCAGAGCAGCAGAAGCCGCCCAAAGGGGTCCCATGATCACGAGGATCAGAGCCACCTTGATGGTGTTCCACGGTGTATTGGACTTGTTCAATCTCATTTTCTTGTTCAGATCCTGCCCAATGACTCCACGTGAACCCACTATGGCAACGGTTTGAATGGCTTCTTCAGCCCCTTCGGCACCATGATCGGGTTGTACAGCCTCTCCATGAGAGATCTTCCTGTCAAGAAAGGAAAAACATGAGACGGGGGGAAGCGATCCGGGTTGTCACTATTGGAAGCCCTTGAAGTGTCCCTCAGTGCGAGGTCAGCCTGTTCAGGCTGTCTTCAAACCTCTTCAAAGATCTTTCTGATTGAACTGAATTGCCTGTGGTAATGCGTCGAAAGATGGCATGAAGGGCATCTAGACGCTCCAAGGCAGTATTTACAGGGTCATCAAGCGACCCAAAGTCAGGATTGGATTCATGAACACCTTTATTATCGTCACCGCCGTATTGACTGGACCCGTGAATGTGAATTCGGATGCTTCGTTGGAAGCGTACGCGTCAGGGTCCAATGATGTTCACCGAGCGGCATTTGCCGCCTTTGATGGCCCTGCATCAGCCCTTTCGATGGGAGCCGGCGATTTACTGGGCAGTGAGATCTACAACATCGAATTGGTGGCCCGACGTGGGAGCCTCGAACAGGCTCGATTCGCTTCGGCGGAATGATCGATCCAAATTCCCTCGATCAACGGCCTGTCGAGAACTGACGATACAGCTTCTCAAGCCGCTTCCTCTCCTGACCTGATCTGACCCTGCCCTCGGCCGTCTTGATCAGGGACATGACTCTGGCAGTCCCAAATCTCTTGGCCAGCTGTGGCGCCAGCACCTCTATGTAGCTTGAGGGAAGCTTGCCTTTGACTTCGGATTCAAGAAGTAGAAGAACATCATCCGCCGAGCTGTCCGCCAGACGAGGACCCAGGAGTTGCCAAAGCATGTCCCGATCGATCTGATTCGACGAGCCGGCCAGAGGCCATGTCCGAATGAATTCCTTTGTGTCCTGCAATCTGAACAATGGTCCGAGCATGATGGCAGCCGAGGCTTGACTGGTGATGTCGTTCTGTTGTCCGAATGTCCACAGTTGTCTGGCAAGTTCATCCTGTCCCAGCAGATCCAGGGCACCCAGTGCCCGCGTGAGCTCCTGGGCATCCGGCGATTGGGTCATCTGTCTCATCGCCTGTTCGGCAGCGACCTTGAGATCGACCGATCGCTTGGATGCACCTTCTCCATCGACGGGATTCAATCGCACGCGTTTATTCAGCTCCGGGGGACCGATCGTCATGAGTGGATCGCCCAGTGTGTTGATCCGCCAAGTCTTTGAAAACGGTCCCTGGTCGTCCCACCATCTGCCCGCCACCAGGAACGGCACCAGCATCGTCAATCGTCTGGTCAACTCCGCCGGAGGCACGAAGGCACCAAGCATGGGTTCATGTGATGAACCGATGTACGCGTACACCCCATGCTCCAACCAGCGACCGCCGACCGTCTGATTGTTGCTGGGATCCTGCAACGACCAGCTGTGGATCATCTGCAGCGCCGCTGGCGAGTCGAGGATCGGGACATCATTGGTCGTGCCACGACTGTTGCCCAGGTCGAAGAAATCACGATTGCCCTTCGAGTTGATCAGGATCAGGTCCTCACTGATTCCACCCGAGGAAAGGGATCTGAGCGTCCGAATGGAGGCATCGTTCGTCACCGTGCAGTTGAAGCCGGCGTTGTCCAGCGTCTTGGTCGCTTCCTCGAATCCATATCGGCCCCATTGACCCTCATTGGGATATCCATTGCACAACCAGGCCGAGTCCTGCTTGAGGAACAAGCTGCACATGGCGATGTAGGTCGATTCGATGCCATCACCGTTGATCCATCCAACCATGGCGTACCGCTGCCCATCAGCCGAGCGTCCCAGCAGGTCCGTGATGGCCAGGGGTTCATCGTTACCGCCTTTTCCCGCCGCCTGCACCCGGGCATCGATCGGCAGATCCATACGAGCACGTGAAGGGAGGTTGCGACAGATGGTGATGGCGTCCAGGTCATCGCCGAGTCGATCCCAGGCAAGCCCGGTCTCTTCACAACGCTTTCGAATCTGCTCCGTCAACAGGGCTGACTTCGAAGCAGAGAGAATCGTTCCAGCACCTCCGAAGGAGCCATCGAGCGATTTCAATTCCTGACCACGGCCGACCGCCAATGCCAAGGCAGCCGGCCAGGCATCGGATGTCTCCGATGTGAGCACCAGGCCCATCGGCTTGATACCAATTCTCGCCATGGCCGTCTGGAGTGTTTCATCAGGCTTCGCACCCCATGCCCGCTTCAGAATCAGCTGGCATCTTTCCATGATGCCCATGGAGGGTTTCTCGACGGCGACTCTCCTGTAGACCTTCGAAGGCTGGAAGCCCCTGATGAACATCGGTGCGAAATGATCGTCTTCGATCAGAACGGGCCATTGTCCAGCAGGCGACCAGTAGGCCATCTCATCAAGCCACGTATCCGCATCCGGTACGAGAACGACCTGATCGATCATCGGTATCTGGTTGGATCGATGGAGGGCCTTGGCACCCAGTTTCACCGGCCAGGGGACATCACCGTTTCCAGTGGTGGCGGGATCCAGGGAAGCCGAGATCAACAGAAAAAGCAGATGGGTAATCATGTTCCAAGTGTAGGGCCTCCACAGAACGTATTCTGCCTCGTCGACTGAACTCCTGATTCGTTTGCAATCAACTTTCAGTAGCCAGGAAAGAAGATGCCATGCCACCTGAATATCGAGTCGTTTCCCTCGGGACCCTGTCCACCCATCCGCTCTGGGAAGTGGACACCCCGGCCAGAACCCCTCATGCCACCACTTCGCTGGTGATGACGGACGACGCCTGCGTCCTGATCAATCCCTCGCTGCCACAGCAGATGCTCGATGCCAGACTGATGGAACGCACCCCTCACAACTGCCGGGACATCACCCATGTCTTCATGACCTCCCTCGACGTCGACCATCGCCGCGGACTCGATGCGTTCCCCCAGGCCCAGTGCCTGGCGCATGAACCCGAGCTGGCGCACACTCGAGCGAGATTGATGCAGGAATATGAAGATGCCGTGACGCATACGGATGATGAGACGGTCGCGATCTGCCAGGCTCGTCTGGATGCCATCGCGGGTGTTCAGGCGGCACCGGACCGAATCATCGAGGGTGTCGATCTGTTTCCACTGCCCGGTGTGACGCTGGGCACCTGCGGACTGCTGTTGTCGCAACCGCGAGCCACCGTGCTGATTGCCGGTGATGCCATCGCCACAGCGGAGCACATGGAACAAGGCAAGGTGCTTCCCGGATGTCATGATCTTGAAAAGGCGCACGAGTCGTTCAAGGAAGCCATCGAGATCGCGGATGTGATCATCCCCGGACGGGACAACATACTTGTCCGCTAGTCGATGACGAAAATGAGATCGGCGACTTCCGTGATAGTAGAAGCCGCCGAGTCATTCATCCGGGACAACATGTCCCTTGGAGCGAGAGAGAGGAATGGGTGCTCGACGCCATGAGACGCCGAGACCCGGTGTTTGCGCTCGGACCGGGGAGGCATTCCAGTCCAGGCTAGGTCTGTGTCAAACGAGTGAAAGACTCGTCGTACCCACATAAGATCCGATTCACTGATTCCCGATGCAATGTGAAATGTGCAAATCACCCCGTCACCCGCTTGAAAAGGGTGTTGCCGGTTCCAGCTGGTCTGATCATGTGGAAAACCCGGCCAGGTGTCTACAATCGGGACATGACCAAGACACATATCGCGATGTATGCAGGTTCATTCAACCCCATCACCAACGGACATCTGGACGTCATTCGCAGAGGTTGTCGTCTGTTCGACGAGCTCGTCGTGGGTGTCGGGCAGAATCCTGACAAGCGATGCCTCTTCTCCATCGAAGACCGTACGACCATGGCGACGCAACTCGTCGAGGAACTGTCGAAGGATTGTCCGGAGGCGAAGAAGGTCCGTGTGGAGTCCTATGAGGGACTGACGGTGGAATTCGCCAGAAGCATCGGCGCGACCGCCCTGTTGCGAGGCCTTCGCAATGCCACCGATACGGCCGCGGAGTGTCAGCTTGCACTGGCCAACCGCCATGTCGCGGACATCGAGACGGTCTTCATCCTTCCATCTCAGGAATTCGGATTCACATCATCGAGCCTGATTCGCCAGATCGTCGCGCTCGGTGGTGATCTGAAGACGCTCACGGGCGTCGTTCCACAGATGGTGATCGATCGACTGGCAGAAGTTCAGTCGGAGGCTTCCAGCAAGCTGAGAGGCCGTGAAATGGAAGGTACCTGGGGAGTGGACTGATTTCTCAGTCCTGCGAATCGGCGAGTGATTCCAGGCCGGCACTTCGAAGAACCGTCTTGA
>MDTG01441431.1_pt1 | contig 19578 bp, 21 predicted proteins | sample 811421 | NCBI WGS metagenome assembly MDTG01 (sample SAMN05326645, study PRJNA326480) | marine metagenome | isolation source: seawater | place: Pacific Ocean: South East | collected 2011
ATTTTTCAGCGAAACAAGATTAACTGAAGAAAATTAAACCCAAATTAACTAATAACGCCAAATTCATGACACAATCTAAAAGTAATCAACCATTATGGAACAAGATATAGCAGCACAAGTAGTGGGGTTAGGAGGAGCGTCAGACTTCTCTTTATGGAAACTGTTTTTGAGAGCAGATTTTGTTGTTAAATTTGTAATAATTTTATTAATTGCTTCATCAATATTTTCGTGGGCATTAATTTTCGATAAATTTAAATTATTTAAAAATATAAATAAATCAATAGAGGACTTTGAAAAAAAATTTTGGAAAGCAAAATCAGCGGAAAGTTTCAATAATAGTCTACCTGCAAACTCAAAAGATCCTGCTATACTAATTTTTAAGACAGCTATGGCTGAATTGATAAAAACAAAACGACAATCGTCTGCAGTACAAACTGCTAGAGTTAGTAGAATTTTGGAAATAGCTACTGACGATGAAATGAAAAAAGTGGAGAAAAATTTTACTTTTCTTGCAACAATCGGTTCGACGGCACCTTTTATTGGGTTATTTGGAACAGTATGGGGAATAATGAATTCATTTCAATCTATTGCAATATCCAGGAACACTAGTTTGGCAATTGTAGCTCCAGGAATAGCTGAAGCTTTATTTGCAACCGCATTAGGTTTATTAGCGGCCATACCAGCTGTTGTAGCATATAATAAATTTAATAGTGACTCTCAAAAATATTTTTCAAAAATAGACAACTTTTCTAAAAGATTTTTATCTATAATTTAATAATGGCCTTTAATTTTAAACGCTCAAAAAAAGAACCAATGAGCGAAATAAATGTAACACCATTTGTGGATGTTATGTTAGTTCTTTTAATAATTTTTATGGTTACTGCACCTTTATTAACTGTTGGTGTACAAGTCGATTTACCTGAGTCCGCGGCTGACTCACTTCCTGATGATCAAGAACCTTTAACTTTAAGTATAAATTCAAAAGGTGAAATTTATATTCAAGAACATCAAGTGACTTATCAAAAAATGATACCTAAACTATTAGCTATCGCAAAAAATAGAACTGACACAAGAATATATGTAAGAGGGGATAAAAATATCAATTACGGAAGAGTTTTAGAGGTTATGGGCACACTCTCTGGAGCTGGTTTCTCTAAAGTGGCTTTAATTTCAGAACCCTATAAAAATTAGGATGAATTATGGTAAGAAGTTTAATTTATTCAATTACTTTTCACTCTATATTAGTTTTACTAACCGTATTAAGTTTACCTTTTATGCTTAGAGAACCAATTGATTTACCACCCATTGTTTCAGTAGAGTTAATTCAAATTACGGATAAAACCAGTATTCCTTATGCTCCAAAAGCAAGAAAAATAATAGAGGAAACAAAAAAAAAGGAGGAAGAAAGATTAGTCTCTGAGCAAGCACCTCCAGCTGCTAAAGCAAAAGAAAAACCTGATAGAATTCCTCTACCGAATGAAAATAAAGAGGAAAAACAGATAGTAAAGAAAAAACAAAATCCGGAGGAAGTTAAACCTCAGATTAGACAAGCCTCAGAATTTGAAAAAAAAGAAATTATTGACACAAATCAAATAGCAGCATTAATTGATAAAGCTAAAGAGGAAGAGGCAGTTAAACAAAAAAAAACAGATAAGATAACTCAAAGTAGTCAGAAAAACTCTTTTGCATCAGGACTCACTTTATCTCAAGAGGACGCTCTAAGGGCTCAAATTTTTGGTTGTTGGAGCGTGCCACTAGGTTTACCTTATGACGAAGATTTATTAGTGAGAATAAAGCTTAAATTAAAAAAAGATGGAACAATTATGAAATCAGAAATTTTAGATCATCAACGAATGAATAGACCAGGTCAAAAATTTTACAAAGTATTAGCTGAAAGTGCGCTAAGAGCCGTGAGATTGTGTCAACCACTTAAAGTCCCACCAACGGGATATGATAAATGGAAAGAGTTGCAATTAAACTTTAATCCAACCGAGATGTTAAGAGGTTGAAATGAAAAAAATATTTTTACTATTTTTAATTATATTTGCCACAAATAAATCGTTCGCACTTATAGAGATAGATATTACTAGAGGAAATTTGGATCCATTACCAATTGCAGTTTCACCATTGCACGTGGATATTAAATCAGAAAATTCAGACGGCATAAAAATTAAGGAACTTGGCGAAAGTATATCTAGAATAATAGAAAATAATTTTAAAGGCACTGGGTTGTTTAATCCTTTAAAAAAAGATGCTTTTGTACAAAAACCTGATATCGCACATTTGAAACCTAGATTTGAAGATTGGAGGCTAATAAAGGCGCAAGCTCTCGTTACAGGAAAACTTTTGGTAAAGGGAGGAAAACTAAAAGTAGAGTTTCGATTGTGGGACACAGCAGCAGCAAAAGAAATGACAGCTTTAGCTTTCACCACAACCCCATCCAACTGGAGAAGAGTAGCCCATATAATTTCTGATAAAATTTATGAAAGATTGACAGGTGAGGAGGGATATTTTGATACAAGAATTATTTACGTTGCTGAAAGTGGCCCAAAAAATGAGAGAGTAAAAAAACTTGCAATAATGGATCAGGACGGCGCAAATACTAAATATTTAACTTATGGCACTGAATTAGTTTTAACTCCAAGATTTAATCCAAAAAATCAATTAGTAACTTATATGTCATACTTCAGAAACGAACCAAGAGTTTATCTGCTAGATATCGAAACTGGTAATCAAGAAATAGTTGGAAAATTCCCTGGAATGACATTCGCTCCAAGATTTTCTCCCGATGGTAAAAAAATTGTCATGAGTTTTGCAAAAGATGGAAATTCAGACATTTATACAATGGACCTAGACACAAGAGTCGTGGAAAGAATAACTGATCATTCATCTATTGATACATCTCCATCTTTTTCACCAGACGGAAAGTTTATAGCTTTCAATTCTGATAGAAGCGGCTTACAACAAATCTATGTAATGCGAAGTGATGGTAGCGGCGTTAAAAGAATTACCTTTGGCAATGGTATTTACGGAACACCAGTATGGTCTCCGAGAGGCGATTTAATTGCATTTACAAAAATGCGAAAAGGTAGGTTTTATATTGGAGTGATGAGAATAGATGGATCAGGCGAGAGATTACTGACCGAAAATTATTATCAAGAAGCGCCTTCATGGTCGCCTAATGGGAGAGTATTAGTATTTTATAGAGAGACAAAGGCCGGTTCAAAAGGAGAGGGTTTTTCTGCAAAATTGTGGTCGATCGATATTACTGGATATAATGAAAGAAGGCTAAAAACCGAAACTGATGCCTCAGACCCATCTTGGTCCTCTCTTTTGTCAAAATAGGCTAATATTTTGTGTAAAATACACTTGAATAACATTAAATAATTTGAAATAAACCATGTACAACCCAGGGGAAAAAATGATGTTTAACAAGAATTTAAAAAATATATTACTAGTAATCTTTGCAACCTTAATTTTAAGTGCATGTTCTACTGCTAAAAAATCAGGAAATATCGATGGAGACGTTTACACTGGAAAAGAAACAGTTAAATATCTAGCATCAGGTGTGGCTGACAGAATATTTTTTGCTACTAATAAATCTTCTTTAACAACAGCTTCAAGAGCAACTTTACGAAAACAAGCTACTTACTTAAGAAAAAATAAAAATCTTAACGTGACAATAGAAGGTCATGCTGACGAAAGAGGAACAAGAGAGTACAACTTAGCATTAGGTGAGAGAAGAGCTAATGCTGCAAGAGATTATTTAATGACATATGGAATTTCTGGAAAAAGAATTTCCGTAATTAGTTATGGTAAAGAAAAGCCTGTAAACCCAGCTTCAACACCTCTAGCTTGGTCTCAAAACAGAAGATCCGTAACAGTTAAAGTTAATTAAAGATATTAAAACCAATATTATAAAAAGACCCCTTGTTGTGCCTAGATAAGGGGTCTTTTTTTTGCCATTTTATCAAATTAAAATTTGCTTATGAGTCACAACATAAATCTAAAAATAACTTTTCTATTAATTATTTTTTCGTTTATTCATATTTCTGTTATTGCTGAGGAAGAAGAGATTTATTTAAAAGCTATTTCCGATCAAATTCAAGTTATTACGAAAGATCTTAAAACTTTAGAAAAAGCAGTATACCAAAAATCAGATATTGTATCATCTACAACTTCAAAATCTTTAAGCTCAGATGGGCTTAATGAAGATATTATGACAAAACATCTCTTAAAACTAAATGAAATAGAAGATCAGTTCAGGCAATTAACCAATAAGTTTGAAGAAGTTAACTTTAAACTTGATAAATTATCAACTCGTGTCACTAAAATTCAATCAGATACACAATTAAGATTTTCAGATTTAGAAGTAGGATCAGTCGACACTGGAAAAGAAAAAAAAGTTTTACTCCCCGGTTCTGCTAAACCACAAGATTTTGGAGCAGCACCAGGTTACAAAACAACAAACCTACCAAAAGAACAATCAATCAATTCAGTAGAAAGCGCTCAAACAGTTATAGCCGAAGAGCCAGAAAAAAGAGAGTCACTTTTACCTAATAAGCCTGCTGTAGAGCAATATGAGTTTGCAGTTAGTTTTATGAAGATAGGAGATTATGAGACAGCTGAATTTGCATTGAAAGAGTTTATAGATAAAAACAAAGACCATGATCTAGCTGGAAGTGCGCAATATTGGTATGGTGAAACTTTTAGAATAAGACAGCTTTATTCCGATGCAGCAACAGCTTATCTTGATGGATATCAAAACTACCCGAAAAGCAAAAAGGCTCCAGATAATCTTTTAAAGCTTGGTATAACAATGGTTCAACTGGGCGAAAAAGATCAAGGATGTAAAATGATTTCAGGTCTTAAAAAAGAATACCCAAAAGCAAGCAAGTCTGTGCTACAAAAAGCTCAGTATGAGCAAAAAAGATTTAAGTGCAAGTCTTAAAACCGGATTTAAAAATTTTAAAGATTTATCAAAAGTTTTTCAAAATTTTAAGACAAAATTAGATAAACTTAATAAAAAAAGTTATTTAGTTGCAGTCTCAGGTGGGCCAGACAGTTTAGCTTTAGTTGCTTTATCAAAAGCTTACACATTCCACAAAAAGTCTAAATTTCATTACATTTTGGTTGACCATAAAATTAGAGAAAAATCTAGTCAGGAGGCAAAAAAAGTTAAAAGTTTATTAAAAAGAAAAAAAATAAATTTAAAAATATTAATTATCAAAAAAAAGATATTGAAAAATATACAAGCTGAAGCAAGAAATCTCAGATATGAAATATTAATTAAGTATTGTAAAAAACATAAAATTCAAACTGTATTGACAGCTCATAATTTAGAAGATCAAGTCGAGACTTTTTTAATAAGACTTTCTAGAGGTAGCGGCTTAAAGGGGTTGTCGGCCATGAAAGTGTTAAGTTCAATTGATACTAAAGTTAAATTGTTTAGACCTTTATTGGATGTAAAAAAATATTTTTTGATAAAAATATCTAAAAATATTTTTGGAACTTATATTAAAGATCCATCAAATCAAAATATTAAATTTTTAAGAACAAAAGTAAGAAATTTAAAAAAACATCTGGAAAAAAGCGGGATTAAATATGAGCAGATTTTTAGATCAATTCAAAACTTATCATCAAGCAAGAATACATTGGAGGGCTATTTAAGCAAAATTTTTAAAAAGATTATAAAAAAGAAAAAAAATGAAATTTCAATAAATTTTAAAAAGTATCAGAAACTTACTTATGATGTTAAACTGGCTCTAATCAATGTATCAATAAAAAAACTCAAAAAAAATTATTATGACGTTAGATCAAAAAAAGTAGCTAATTTAATAGAAAGTTTAGACAAAAAAAACTTCAAAAAATCAACTTTAGGAGGGTGTATTTTTTTCAAAAAAAACAACAATTTATGTCTTAAAGTTGAAAAATTATAAAATTTTTAGTTAAATTGGAAGCTTTTGTCTTATTTACAACTTATTAAGTATTACAATATACTTGTTATATTAAAATTAATGATTATTTAATTTATTATGAATGCAAAAAATTTAATAATGTGGGTGATAATAGTCTTACTTTCAGTTGGACTATTCAACATGTTCCAGGATCCAAACAAGGTCAATTCAGAGAGAAACTCCCTTCCTTTCTCTAATTTTTTAAATGAGGTTGAAGCGGGCAGGGTAGTAGAGGTTCAAATTCAAGGAAATAATATTTCCGGAATTTTGGCAAATGGCAAAACTTTTAAAACATATTCTCCAAATTATCCTGAACTAGTTGATAAACTTTCATCAAAAGGAGTAAGCATAGTTGCATCTCCAAAAGATGAAAAAATGCCCTCACTTTTAGGAATTTTACTATCTTGGTTTCCAATGCTTTTACTTATAGGTGTATGGATATTTTTTATGCGTCAAATGCAAGGGGGCAAAGGTGGAGCAATGGGTTTTGGAAGATCAAAAGCTAAACTTCTGAACGAAGCTCAAGGTAAAGTGACATTTAACGATGTAGCGGGAGTTGAAGAAGCTAAAGAAGAAGTTGAGGAAATAGTAGAATTTTTAAAAGATCCAAAAAAATTTAGCCGTTTAGGAGGTAAGATACCAAAAGGTGCACTTTTAATTGGCCCTCCAGGAACTGGTAAAACTTTATTAGCCAAGGCTATAGCCGGAGAAGCAAACGTTCCATTTTTTTCTATTTCAGGATCTGATTTTGTGGAAATGTTTGTAGGTGTAGGAGCATCAAGGGTTAGAGACATGTTTGAACAAGGAAAAAAACATTCACCTTGTATAATTTTTATTGATGAGATTGATGCAGTTGGTCGAAGTAGAGGCGCTGGTTTGGGAGGTGGAAATGATGAAAGAGAACAAACATTAAATCAATTACTTGTTGAAATGGATGGTTTCGATACTAACGAGGGGATAATTTTGATTGCAGCCACGAATAGACCCGATGTATTAGATCCAGCTTTATTAAGACCAGGAAGATTCGACAGACAGGTTGTAGTTGGCAACCCAGACATAATCGGAAGAGAAGCGATTTTAAAAGTACATGTAAAAAAAATAAGCACTGGCCCGGATGTTAAACTAAGAACAATTGCAAGAGGAACTCCGGGATTTTCTGGAGCTGATTTAGCAAATTTGATTAACGAGTCAGCATTACTTGCTGCAAGAAAAAATAAAAGAGTTGTTACAATGTCAGATATAGAAGAAGCTAAGGACAAAGTAATGATGGGGGCTGAGAGAAGATCAATGGTAATGTCAGAAGATGAAAAAAAACTTACTGCGTATCACGAAGGTGGTCATGCAATAGTAGCTTTAAATGAGAAAGCATCTGATCCAATTCATAAAGCAACAATAATTCCTAGAGGAAGAGCTTTAGGTATGGTGATGAGACTACCTGAAAGAGATCAATTGTCTGTAACAAGGGAAAAAATGCATTCAGATATAGCTGTTGCTATGGGAGGAAGAATCGCAGAAGAAATAATTTTTGGTCATGATAAAGTTACATCTGGTGCATCTTCAGATATTGATATGGTAACTAAAATGGCAAAAAATATGGTTACAAAATACGGCATGAGTTCAGAATTAGGTACAATTGCCTACGGAGAGAATGAGGAAGAAGTTTTTTTAGGCCGGTCAGTTACAAAACAACAAAATATGTCTGAAGAAACAGCAAAAAAAATAGATGCAGAAGTTAAAAAAATTGTAGATAAAGGTTACGAAAGAGCAAGGAAAGTGTTAACAGAAAAAATAGACGATTTGCATAAAATTGCTAAAGCTCTCTTAATTTATGAAACACTTTCTGGCGATGAAATCAGAGATTTAATTCTAAAAAATATTAAGCCAACAAGATCTTTTAAAGAGGATAGTGAAGATGACGGAAAATCCTCCTCAGCTCTTGGCTCACTAGGATTAAAACCCAAGCCAGCAGTTTAGTAAATATGAAAAAATATTACACTCGCGCGTGTAATTTTTTCTATGGCTCAACCTCTAATGAATTACTCAAAAGAAGATTATCGCTACCTTTATGTGGAGATAAATCTATATCTTTTAATCAAATTGAAATTTTTACCAGAAATAAAAAAAAGGTTAACTCCAAAATCATAGATATACAGAATATAAATAAGTTACCGAAATTAATTAAAAAAAAGGTAAATCAGGATATTAAAAAGATAATTAAAAAAAGAGAATTTCTTAAGGGAAAAAATCATCTAATAATGGGAGTTCTTAATATGACACCAGACAGTTTCTCTGATGGTGGAAAATTTAATTCATCAAAAAGAGCATTAAAACGAATACGGGAAATGAAGAATGCTGGCGCAGATATAATCGATATTGGCGGGGAGTCAACAAGACCAGGTTCAAAAATCATACCTGAGCAAAAAGAGCTTAGAAGGGTAAAAAAAATATTGGAAAGCTTTAAAAAAAAATTTCCAAAAACCTTATTATCGATCGATACGAGAAAATCATTAGTTATCGAATTTTCAATAAAAAAAAAGGTAGATATAGTTAATGATGTTTCTTGTTTCAGATATGATCCTAAGACAATTTACTCAATAAGAAATAAAAATTTGTGGAAAATTATCCATCACATGCAAGGAACACCACAAACAATGCAAATAAATCCATCATATGATCATGCATTATTAGATATTTATGATTTTTTTGAAAAGGAAATCAACAATTTTAAATCAGATAGGTTTAATAAAAAATTGATTTTAGATCCAGGAATAGGTTTTGGAAAAAACTTGAAACATAATTTGATGATTTTAAATAAGATTTCTATATTCCATTCACTCGGTTTTCCTATATTAATTGGCACATCTAGAAAAAGATTTATTAATCAAATTTCTGGCAACTATGACACAGAAGAAAGAGTCGGAGGTACTTTATCTTCAATAAACTTTTCCTTTTTACAAGGAGTAAAAATTTTTAGGGTACATAATGTTGCAGAAGTAAAGCAAGGTCTTTTAGTATTTGAAACTTTACTAAATAAATGAAAAAAAAATATTTTGGAACAGACGGAATAAGAGGAACAGTTAATACAGGAAATATTAATGGAGAAAAATTTTTTAAATTCGGTTTAGCCGCTGGTACATATTTTAAAAATCTAAAAAAAAAAAAACAAATAGCAATAATAGCTAAAGATACTCGTATATCCGGGTATACTCTCGAACCAGCATTAGTATCTGGTTTAACTTCTGCCGGGATGCATGTTTTTACTTTGGGACCTTTACCAACAAATGGTTTGGCTATGCTTACTAAGAAAATGAGAGCAAATTTAGGAATTATGATTACAGCATCTCATAATCCTTTTCATGATAATGGACTAAAACTATTTGGACCAGATGGTCTTAAATTATCTGATAAAATTGAAAAAAGAATTGAAAATTTAATAGACGCAAAGACTATTAATCACTTATCTAAACCAAAATCTTTAGGCAGAGTAAAAAGATTAGAAAATGGCAATGAAGAATATATCAAGATTTTAAAAAGTAATTTTCCAAGAAACTTTAGCCTTAAAGGTATGAGACTAGTTTTAGATTGCGCAAATGGAGCTGGTTATAAATCTGCACCAAAAATATTATCTGAATTAGGAGCAAAAGTTTTTTCCATTGGAGTAAAACCTAATGGCCTAAACATAAATTACAATTGTGGTTCGACTTTTCCAAAAATTTTAAAAAAAAATGTAAAAAAATTTAAAGCTGATCTTGGTATTGCTTTAGATGGTGATGCAGACAGGGTAATAATGTGCGATGAAAAATCAAAAATAATAGACGGTGACCAGATCATAGCAATGATTGCTAAAAGATGGAAAAGAAAAAAAATTCTGAAAGGTGGTGTAATTGGAACTTTAATGTCAAATTATGGCTTAGAGAAATTTTTTTTCAATGAAAAAATAAGTTTCAAAAGAGCTAAGGTTGGAGATAGATATGTAAAAGAAATGATGAAAAATAATAATTATAATTTAGGAGGTGAGCAGTCAGGACATATAATTCTTGGGAAATTTGCCACCACAGGTGATGGGTTGTTAGTTGCTTTAGAAATATTATTCGCATTGAGAAAGGGAAAATTAGCAAGTGAAATATTTAAAGTATATAAATCAGTACCTCAAAAACTTTTAAACATTCAAGTAAAAGACAAAAAAATAATAAATTCACCTAATTCTAAAAAAGCAATTAAATTGGCTAATCAACTTATTAAAAATAAAGGTAGACTGCTTGTAAGACCATCTGGAACAGAGCCAAAAATCAGAATTATGTGTGAGACATTTAATCAATCATTGATGAACAAATGTATTGATTTAATAAAAAAGACAATACACTAAAGATGAAACCAAAATCTAAGGTACTTATTATAGCAGGATCTGACTCGTCAGGCGGAGCTGGTATACAAGCTGACATTAAAACAGTTACATCTCTCGGTTCATTCGCAATGACAGCTGTCACAGCAGTTACAGCTCAAAACACTACAGGCGTAAAATCAATAGTACCTATTAATCCAAAAGAGATAAGGAATCAGATAGAATTTTCAGTTAAGGACATTAGACCAGAGTCAATCAAAATAGGAATGTTGCATTCGAAACAAGTTATTCTAGCTGTCATCAAATCTTTAACAAAAATAAATGTTAAAAAAATTGTGCTTGATCCAGTTATGGTTGCAAAAGGGGGTACAAAACTCATTAATGATACTGCAGTAGAAATAATTAAAAAAAGCCTAATAAAAAAAATTTTTTTAATAACACCCAATATTCCAGAAGCAGAAATTTTAACAGGCACTAAAATTAATTCAACCTACGATATGATAAAAGCTGGAAAAATATTAATTAGTATGGGTGCTAATAATGTTTTAATTAAGGGCGGTCATTTGAAGTCAAAAAAAATGCACGATATTTTGTTAACTAAAAAAGTTGTTAAAGTATTTAAAAGTAAAAAACATAACTCAAAAAATACCCACGGTACCGGATGCACTTTATCGTCTGCAATTGCAACGTATTTATCATGTGGAAAAGATTTGATAAAATCTTGTGAGCTAGGAATTAAATATGTTAATGATGCTATTAAATCTAATTTAAAATTAGGAAAAGGAAACGGTCCAATAAATCATTTAAATTCAATTACTTTAAAAAATAAATTTAATCAATGAAAAATGTTGTAGTAGTAGGTTCGCAGTGGGGAGATGAAGGAAAAGGAAAGATAGTCGATTGGCTCTCTAGTGAAGCAGATGTGGTAGTGAGATTTCAAGGCGGTCATAATGCTGGCCACACTTTAGTTATTGACAAAAAAATATTTAAATTAAGATTACTGCCCTCCGGTATAGTAAGGAAGGGTAAAATATCAATTCTTGGAAATGGAGTTGTAATAGATCCTTGGGCTCTTTTAAGTGAAATCGACGAAATAAAAAAAAAAGGTATTGCTGTAACTCCAGAAAATTTTATGATTTCAGAGTCTGCATCATTAATACTTCCATTTCACCAAGAAATGGATGAAATTAGAGAAGACGCAGCTGGAAAAGGAAAGATAGGAACTACTAGAAGAGGTATTGGACCCTGTTATGAGGATAAAGTAGGAAGAAGATCAATAAGAGTTATGGACCTAAGATCTGAAAGTAATTTAGATAATAGGTTAGAAAATGTTTTACAGCATCATAATGCCATTAGAAAAGGTCTTAATAAAAAGATTTTTGAAAAAAATGAACTTAAAAAAAAACTATTAAAAATAGCCCCAGATATTTTAAAATTTGCTCAACCCGTTTGGTTAAAAATAGATCAATATAATAATGATAGAAAAAAAATACTCTTTGAAGGAGCACAAGGTATTCTTTTAGATGTGGATCATGGTACTTATCCTTTTGTAACATCATCAAATACTGTACCAGCTATGGCAGCAACTGGTTCAGGCACAGGACCAGGCAAGATAAATTATGTGCTAGGTATAACTAAAGCATATACTACTAGGGTAGGCAGTGGTCCTTTTCCAACTGAGTTAGTAAATGAAATTGGAGAAAGTCTGGGAAGAAGAGGAAAAGAGTTTGGAACTGTGACTGCAAGGAAAAGACGATGTGGCTGGTTCGATGGAGTTCTTGTGCGACAAACAATAAAAGTATCAGGAATAAATGGAATAGCTTTAACTAAATTAGATGTATTAGATGAGCTTGATGAAATTAAAATGTGCGTTGAATACGAATTAAACGGGAAAAAAATAAATTATTTACCGGCAGCTTCCGAGGACCAATTTAATATCAAGCCGATTTATAAAACTTTTCCCGGTTGGAAAACTAAAACAGAAGGAATAAGAAACTTAAAAGACTTACCAGAAAATGCGAAAAGATATATTCATGCTTTAGAAGATTTTATTGGAGCAAGGATTTCTAGTATATCTACAAGTCCTGAAAGAGATGATACAATCTTAGTAGAGGATCCTTTTAATAATTAATTAGCCGGTAATAAATTTTTCGATTTACTTGCATTTATCATCGATTTTTGTAATTTTTCAAAAGCTTTAGTCTCTATTTGTCTTATTCTTTCTCTACTTATTTTATATTTTTTACTTAATTCTTCTAATGTTTTTGGATCTTCTGATAATCTTCTAGCAATAATAATTTCTTTTTCTCTATCATTTAGTATCTTCATTGCACTGTTCAATAATTCTTTTTTATCATCGTATTCCTGTTTCTGAGAAATGACTAATTCTTGGTCTAAGCTATCATCAACTAACCAATCTTGCCATTCATCTGCCTCACCACTTTTAATAGGATCGTTTAAAGATTTTTCTTGTCCCATCATCCTTCTATTCATATTTACGACCTCATGAGACTCAACATCTAATCTTTTAGATATTTCATTAACTTGATCATCTTTAAGGTCACCCTCTTGTCCAGGAGCAATTTGATTTTTGAGTTTTTTTAAATTAAAAAAAAGTTTTTTTTGTGCTGTGGTTGTTCCCATTTTTACTAAGCTCCATGATCTTAAAACGTATTCTTGTATAGAGGCCTTTATCCACCACATAGCATAAGTAGCTAGTCTAAAACCTTTATCTGGGTCAAATTTTTTTACGGCTTGCATCAAACCGATGTTTCCTTCTGAAATCAATTCATTAACTGGAAGACCGTAACCTCTATATCCCATAGCAATTTTAGCAACTAATCTTAAGTGACTAGTTACTAATTTGTGTGCAGCTTTCAAATTTCCATTTTCTCTCCAGTTTTTTGCTAACATATATTCTTCCTCAGCATCGAGCATTGGAAATTTTTTAATCTGCGCTAAATAAATAGATAAACCTCCGACTGAGGGAACTGGCAAATTACTTATTTGATTTTTTTCAGTCATAATCAATTATTTATATATGATATTAATTATTTCAACTGCTTAAATTTTCAAGTAAACTCAATATTTTTTTAAATCCATCTGGTAAATTCGAATTAAAACTCATCCATTTTTTTGTTACAGGGTGTTTAAAACCTAATGTTTTAGCATGTAAAGCTTGACCAGATAGTTCATTTAATTTGGTAAAAAATTCATTATTAATTTTTTTAAATTTAATATTTTTTTTCCCATATTGTTTATCCCCTAGCAAGGAAGTGCCTTTATATTTTAAATGAACTCGAATTTGATGAGTTCTTCCAGTTTCTAACTCACATTCAATTAAACTAATTTTTGGTATATCCTTTATATTAAAAACTTTGATAGTTTTATAATTTGTAATTGCCTTTCTCCCATTAATTTCACTTACAGTCATCAATTGCCGATTTTTTTTATCTCTTGATATCAATGTATTAATTTTTCCTATAAGAGGTCTTATCACTCCCCAAGCAAGACAAAGATATTTTCGCTCAATTGTATGTTTGCTAAACTGAGCACCAAGGTTTGAATGGGCTAAATTATTTTTTGCAATTACTAACAAGCCACTCGTGTTTTTATCAATTCTATGGACTATTCCAGGTCTAAGTGTTCCATTCAAATTTGATAAATTTTTTTTATATTTAAATAATAACGCATTAACCAGAGTATTCTTATAATTGCCGGCTCCTGGATGGACAACCATACCTTTTGGTTTATTGATTACTAAAATATAATTATCTTCATAGACTATGTCTAAATTAATCTTTTTCGGAATAATATCATTTGACTCATTCTCAATGATATTAGCTGTAATTTGATCTTTATACTTTACTTTAGTCGCGGGAGACGAGGATATTTTATTGTTTAACTTAACCTGTTTATTTTCTATTATCTTTTTAAAAAATGATCTAGTAAATTGACTTATATTATCTGACAAAAAAACATCTAATCTTTTTCCACTATTTTTTACGTTAACTGAAAATTTAATTGTATTATTCATAAATTAATTTAAATTATTAATAATGCGCCGGTAGCTTCAACTGGATAGAGCGCCGGATTTCGGCTCCGGAGGTTATGGGTTCGACTCCTATCCGGCGCACCATATTATAAAATCCAATCTTCAAATTTTTTTTTTGTTTTTAACAATGTATTCAGGAAAAGTTTGATCTATTTCAACTTTTTTATAATTGATTTTCCGTTTAAATAAATCTTCTCCAAAAGAAATTCTTTTCTTTATTAAATCAGTATTCGTAAATTCTTTTGTATTATATTCCTGATGTGAGTAAGAAATAATCTTGTTTCTTATAGACTCTGGATCTTTTAAAAAGCTAAAATGCCATCCACCGTTATTAATGATCTGAATTTTTTTACTAAAAATTTTCCAGAAAGGTTTTTTTTTAATCTTAAGGTTTCTTAGCCATTGAGGAGACTTTAAATATTTTTTTTGACAAATCTTGGTGCCAGGCCATGCTCCTTCACTTATATTTAATAAGTTGATTTTAGATTGAAAATTTTTTTGTAAAAAACAAGCAAATTTATTTTTGGTATCAAATTCATTAATGCTTTTAGGATTAGGTATTTCATCAATATCAGAAATCATTATTATATCATCATCATTAAAATCTTTGTATCCTCTTTCAATCGCATTCCTTTGAAATTGATCTCTAGCATGGTTTTCGTGCCAACCTTTTTTAGGAGATTTTACATTCATTGGCATATCATCAACTATAATATAAATAATTTTGTCTTTAAATTTTGAAAAGTTATCAATATTAAAATTTAATTTCTTATCTATTCCAGCATGATTTTTTGTTGATTCAACAATTACAAACTTATCTACTTTGTCATTAAGCGTATTGAGTCTAATGTCTAAGACCATATCTTCATCAAAATACATAAAACAATCAATCAGTTTCATTTTTTCGTTAGGCTTGTAAAACCAAGTTTTTTGTTATTAATATTCGAAGAGGAACAGTGCAAATTTGATCTATCAAAAACAAGCAAATCTCCTAGTTTCCACTTAAAAACCATTTCGACCTCTAAACCTCTTAAATTATTTATATCTTCATGCCTTAAATATTTTACATGCATATTTTTATCAAAATCATTATTACCATACAAATTTAAGTGTTCAGATGATCTTTTGTTATAACCTTTTGCAGAAAGTTCCTCAGGATCAATTGAGAATGTAGTTGAGCAACCATAAAAACGATTTTTAAAAATAATAGTTTCTCCCTCATTAGACAAAGGAAGCAATGTTTGTTTGAAAATTATTTTTTCGTAATCAAATCCTGTATCAACATGTAATGTAACTGGCATATAACTCTCTTGAAATAACCCTAAACTTTTAGATCCATCCTTTGTGTCAGGGTTATCCATTTCAAAATCACTTATAATTTCTTTTAATTTTTTAATATAATTACCTTGTAAATCCTTTTTAAATTGAATATCCCACTTTTTTTTAATTATTTTTTGTCTTTTATTATTTATTTCAATTGGAAGTTCTTCATAAAGCGTTTGAAATAATCTAATTTCATTTTTATCCAAAAAGTTACTTACTACAAATGGTTTATTCTCAAATTTCCGGATTTTTTCAATAAACTTGTGCAATTACTCCCCCATATTAATTAGAGTTCCACGTTGCTTTGCTCCACTATATGAATAATAAAATATTATTATGCCTATAATAAAATATATAATTGAAATCATACATGCTTTTAATATTGAATAATAATTGATTAGATCATTAACCAATATATTTCTCATTTCTTCAAATAGGTGAACTAATGGTAATAATTTTGCAATGGATTGAAGCCATTCAGGCAATATTTCAATCGGATAATAAATACAGCCAAGAGGAGCTAAAAAAAATAAGCTAGCCCATGCAATATTTTCAAAAGAGGGACCAAATCGAATTAAACCTGAAGTTACAAGAAGACCTAACGTTACACCAAAAATGTACAAAGAAATTAATAAAAATATTAAAGGAACACCAATTTTAAAAATTGAGACATCAAATAGCGGTATAGCTAAAAGAGCAGCGGGCACTAAACCAATTAAAGTTCTAAAAATCGCTGTAAAAGTTAATGCAGCAATTATCTCACTAATTTTAATTGGAGCGATAAATAGATTTGTGAAATTTCTACTCCAAATTTCTTCAAGGAACATCATGTTATAGCTAATACTAGATCTAAATAAAAAGTCATAAAGAATAGCTGCGCTTAAAATTATACCTACGGTATTTTCATAATATGTTGAGCTCAAAGTAAAAAATTTTGAAATAAATCCCCAAAGAAAAATTTGTATCGTTGGCCAATAAATTAAATCAAGTATTCTAGGAAAAGATCCTTTAATTAGAAATATATGTCTCAAGCTCAAAGCATAAATCTTATTCCAGCTCATTTTTACTCCTAGCAATTTTTAAAAAAGTATCCTCTAGATTTTCTCTTCCATGTTTATTTATTAATTCTTTACAAGTCCCTCTATCTACGATTTTGCCATGTTTCATCATAACAATCTTATTACACAACCTCTCTACTTCTTTCATATTATGAGAGGCTAACAAAATAGTTAATTCATTAGTATTTTTATATTTTTCTAAATACTCTCTAACAAAATCACCAACATCTGGATCTAAACTTGCAGTTGGTTCATCTAAAAAAAGTAATTTTGGTTTATTTATTAAAGATTTTGCTAGTGAAACTCTATTTTTTTGTCCAGACGATAACTCACCTGTTTTTTTATATAAAAACTTATTTAAATTTAAATCTTCAACTAATTCTTCAATTCTTTCAACTTTTTTAACAACGCCATATAACCTTGCATACACTTCTAGATTTTGTATTACTGTCAGTTTTTTTGGTAATTCAATATACGGAGAAGCAAAATTCATTAAACTTAATAATTTTATTCTATTTTTCGAGTTAAGCGGCGTATCATCAATGAAAATTTCGCCACTAGAAGGAGTGATCAAACCTAACATCATACCTATAGAAGTAGTCTTTCCGCAACCATTAGGGCCAAGTAGCCCTAATGTATTATTCTTTTCAATTTCAAAGCTAATATTATTTACAGCAATTGTTGATTTGAATTTTTTTATGAGATTTTTTACTTCTAATTTCATTTAATATTTTGATGCACGTTGTATCCTATCGTTGATAGCTATACCAGAACCAAGATTAGGAATTTTTGCTATTTGAATTCTTTTGTAACCTTTTTTTTTTATTAATCTGAAGAGTTTGTATAAATTTGAGGCAGCTTCATTGAGATTAGAATTTTTACTTAAGCTAAAAAACTTTATATTATTTTTATATTTATTTCCTAAATACACAAAAGCACTTTTGCCATCGTGTTTTTTTTGATTAATCAATACAGGTATACCAGGCGAGTAGTGCTTTGCCATCATTCCTGGCGATCTCATATATTTACTAGTAAAGTTTTTTTTGACTCTTTTTTTTAAAATTTTTTCAATTGAACTTATATCAATTATTCCAGGTCTTAAAATTTTTGGTTCATTAGTCAAGTTAATTACTGTTGACTCAATCCCAACTTTGCATTTTCTTCCGTTTATTATTACTTGTATTTTATTTTTAAACTCATCAAATACGTCCTCAGCAGTCACCGGACTTACATTGTTAGATTTATTAGCACTAGGCATCGCTAGTGGAAAATTAATATTTTTTAATATAGATCTAATAATTCTATGATTTGGAAACCTTACTGCAACCGTATCCAATCCAGATAAAGCAAGAGGATTTATTTTAGATCTAATTTTCTTTTTTAGAACAAATGTAATGGGACCAGGACAAAATCGATCGTAAAGTATTTCAAATTTTTTATTAATAACAATATCATCTGATGCATCTTTCAAACTGTGATAATGTAAAATTAGCGGGTTTGAATTAGGACGTTTTTTTAGCTTATATATTTTTTTTATTGCTTTTCTCGAGTATGCATTTCCACCAAGACCATACACAGTCTCTGTCGGCAAACCAATGATATTGCCGTTATTTAAAATTTCAATAGATTTTTTAAGAACTTTTTTGTTGAAAGAAAATATATTTGAATAGCTATTTTTCATAATGTAATTATTATTTAATAAATGAAAACTGAAAATATTCCAGCTGATATTAAAAGTAAATCATTAAAAGAAACTAGAGAGGAAATTGACACGATTTTAACTAAATTAGAAAGACAAAAGACTAATTTAGATGAATCAATGGTCGATTACCAAAGATTAATACTTTTAAACAAACATATAGATCAATTATTCAAAAAAAAATTTAAAGAAATTTCAGAAAAAAAAAGTAATGATTAAAAAGAAATTGCTAAAAAACGCTAAGAAGGTTGACAAATTTTTAATTAATTATTTAAAAAAACAAAAAAATTCTTTACTTGTCAAACCAATGAAGTACGGAGTTATTTCTGGAGGAAAAAAAATAAGAACAACTATAATTTTCGATTTTGGAAAAATATTTGATTTAAGTGAAAAAAAACTAATAAATATTTGCGCAGCAGTTGAGTGTATTCATTCATATTCACTCATTCATGATGATTTACCGTGCATGGATAATGACATTATGAGAAGAGGCAAACCTTCAACACATATTAAATTTGGTGAGGCTTCAGCTGTGCTAGCAGGGAGTTCTCTACTTACACTAGCATTTGAAATTATAACAGAAAAAAAATATATGCTTAATTCTAAAATGAAGAATGAAATAATTAGATTTTTAGCAAATTGTTCTGGGCATACAGGGATTGCCGGTGGTCAGGAGTTAGATTTAAAATTTGAAAAAAAGAATAAGAAAATTAATCAAATTGTTGATATGCAAAAGAAAAAAACAGGAAAATTATTTAACTTCTGTTTATATTCTGTTGGTGTAATAGCCAATAAAAATAAAAAACAGAAAAAATTTTTTAGTAATTTAGGTGAGGAAATAGGTTTATTGTTTCAATTATCTGATGATTTTTTAGATAAAAAAGGATCAAAATATTTAGTGGGAAAACCAGTAAAAAAAGATAACAAAAAAGGAAAATCAACTTTATTAAATTTAATGGGTGAAAAAAAAGCTTATTTGTATGCTAAAAATTTAAAGAAAAAAATATTGCGTAAATTAGAAAAACATGGAAAAAAAGCAAAAGATTTGCTTAATACAATTGAGTTCATTTTAGAAAGAAAATTTTAATGGTTAAACTAATTAAACAAATAAATTTTCCAGCTGATTTAAGAAAATTTAAAAAAGA
>MDTG01166809.1_pt1 | contig 19577 bp, 10 predicted proteins | sample 811421 | NCBI WGS metagenome assembly MDTG01 (sample SAMN05326645, study PRJNA326480) | marine metagenome | isolation source: seawater | place: Pacific Ocean: South East | collected 2011
CCTCTCATTCTCCCCTCCTCTCATAATTGCGCTCTCCCCCTTTGTCCTTTCAATCCACCTAGTGCATTCATCCGCGATGTTCAAGTTCCAATACTTCAACGGTTGTTCATGGGACCCATTCTATCTCTAGCCCACACGACTCCGGACGGCACGCGTTTGTTTAAATCGAAAATCCCACAATTTGGTTTGGGGGTCTTTCTTGCTGATGGTTCGGATTGTAAACAAGCGGTTCTCTGGGCGTTGGATGCGGGGTACCGTCATATCGATACAGCGAGGGCTTACGATAACGAAAAAGAGGTTGGAGAAGCGATTAGGGAATCGGGCATAGATCGTTCCGAAATTTTTGTGACATCTAAACTACGGAGATTCCATGCAGTCGGGCATGAAGAAACGGTCCGACGATGTGAGGAAAGTCTTGAGAATCTTGGATTAGATTACATGGATTTATTCCTTGTTCATGCGCCACCGAAGGATCCATACCACAGAAAACCAACATGGCAAGGGATGGAAGAATGTCTAGAAAGTGGGATGGTTAGAGCTATTGGTGTGAGCAATTACGGAGCACACCATCTCGATCATATGCGGTCTTATGCACGGTTTCTACCCTCAGTAAATCAGTTTGAGATACATCCATGGTTGCAACGACCAGGTCTCAGAGCCGCAACAGAAGCGATTGGGGCAATTCCTCAGGCCTATTCTCCATTAGCTCGAGGCAAAAAGGTAGAGGACCCTCGCTTGGCTGAGATAGCCCGAAAAATCGGAGCAACTCCGGCACAAGTTGCAATTAAGTGGTGCATTGATCAAGGATGTATTACTATTCCAAAATCGACAAATAAGAATCGAATCAGTGAGAATTTAGCTTCTTTGGATCTCGATTTGAGTACGGTAATTTCTGACATATCTTTCTTGGAGGAGAACTTTGTTAGTGGTTGGGATCCGACAGCAGAACCATGAGTGATATTATGCCAATTAAGGAACCCCAAACAATTGAAGAGGACTTAGAACTAATTTCAATCGCAATTGACATGGGAATAGATCCATTTCCGCCTAAAAAAGAGAAAAGGAAATGGGGGCGAATTGCTCTTGCGTCGTTTATGATTATACTAGTGGTATCATGGACATCTCAGTTTCTGATGCGTTTTCTTGAGTAGCCCCTCCCGGATTCGAACCAGGGTCATGGCATCCAGAGTGCCATATGATGGACCACTACACTAAGGGGCTGTATATTGAGCGAGTGAAGTCCTGTATATCAGATCAGCGGCTAAGACAAGAATTCTGAATTTAATGCATCCAGAGATTCTTTACTTGGCCTGATTACACCATCTTCCAATTCAAGAAGTGGAGTATCCACTAAGTCCAAATCTTCGGCAAGAGAGGGCTTACTTGCATCGAAATACAGTAGCCCAGTGACATGTTTTTTGTTCGTCTCAGCTTCATGTAATGCGGCTAGAGCTGCCATGGAGTCGGATGGGTCATGTTCTTCAGAAATAGTTTCCAGACGAATTGTAGACCCGTCATGGAGAGTAATATCTCTGAAGTGCCCTTCGGGTACTTCCACTTCTTGCATAGGGTCAAAATGAGGGATATAATCTGCCATGTGAAGAGTAATTTCGTTGTCCTTCACATATCCATATGAACGCATAGACTCATCGTTGTTGTTGAAGGTAACACATGGTGAGATTACGTCCACAAGAGCGAATCCCTTGTGAGACATTGCCGCCCTCAGAATGGAGGTTAATTGTCTTCTTGAACCTGAGAATGATCGTGCTACAAAAGTACAACCTAGATTGATGGCTAATGCACACAAGTCAATGGGTTGAGTTTCGTTTGCTGGTCCCTTTCTTTTCTTTGATCCAACATCCGCAGTGGCTGAATATTGCCCTTTTGTTAGGCCGTAAACTCCATTATTTTCCAGAACATAGACCATATTCATATTCCTCCGAATTGCATGAATTAGTTGACCAATTCCGATAGATGCAGAGTCTCCATCACCTGAGACTCCCAGGTAGAGAAGATCTTTGTTGATTGCATAAGCACCAGTAGTCACTGAGGGCATTCGACCATGAACTGTATTGAAGCCATGTGATTGCCCCAGATAGTATGCGGGGGTTTTCGATGAACATCCTATTCCCGACATTTTTGCGATTCGGTGAGGTTCAACTCCATTTTCCCATGCAGCCGAGATAATCACATTTGAGATTTGATCATGGCCACATCCTGGACACAGTGACGAAGGTCCACCAGTATAGCTATCCTTGGGCTGATTAATCACATTCAACTTGACTGCGCGCTCTCTTCTTCGTTCGCTCAATGTCCCACCTCCTTTAATTTCTCATCAACAAGATTGGCATAAATTCGAGCACGGGGAGGCAGTCCATCGCTATATGCTACAGAATGCACTTTTGTTACAATATCATTAGAGAGTTCACGTCTTAAAATTCCGTACATTTGACCATCCCGATTAATTTCAAGAACAATGGTTGTCTTGTGTCTTCGAATGAATTCTTCAACATTAGAATGATAAGGCAATGCTCGAATTCGACACTGATTGACTTTGTGACCCATTCCCAGTAGGATATCATCAATTTCTTGAATCGAGTTTTCCATACTCCCCAAATAGATAACTCCGATATCAGCATCTTCTTCTTCACGCATCAATGGTTCTGGCAATAAATCTCTAGAGTTTTCAATTTTCATTTTCAGTCTAGTCATCAAATTATGATAATCATCTGGTTTTTCTGAATATACTCCCATTGGATTATGACCCGTTCCTCGATATAGAATTGGGTCCATTCCCGAGCCAGGGAGAGTTCGATAAGGGATTCCATCTCCATCTACATCCAGATATCTTCCAAAGGTTTCGAACGCTTCAAACACGTCTTTTTCTCGGACGACTTTCCCTCTGTCCATTGGCTTGTCGGGATACTCAAATCCACTACATGCCCATTTGTTCATTCCTAGATCCAAATCACTCAGGCCAAAAATAGGAGTTTGAAATCGTTCCGCACAATCAAATGCAACCCATCCAAATTCAAAGCATTCTTCGACGGTTCCCGGAATCAGGACAATATGTTGTGTGTCCCCATGGCTTCCTTCGTACAGCATCCCAATATCAGATTGTTGGGTTCTGGTTGGGAGGCCGGTTGATGGCCCTACTCTGTTTACATCCCAGAAAACAGAGGGGACTTCCGCAAAATACGCCAAGCCGATGAATTCCTGCATGAGAGAAATTCCCGGCCCAGATGTTGCAGTCATTCCCCTTCCTCCTGCCCAACCAGCACCGATCACCATTCCAGCAGCCGCAAGTTCATCTTCAGCTTGAATAACAGCGAGATTGGTTTTGCCATCTTCATCAGTTCTTAATCTGGGAATATACGCAATAATTCCTTCAGCAATTGAAGAAGATGGAGTGATTGGATACCATGCCAACATCTGACATCCTCCATAGATTGAACCCAAAGCGACAGCTTCGTTACCTTCAATGAAGAATTGAGAATTTGTTTTTTCTCTCTTTTCAACAATGAAGGGGTCGTTTTTAGTCAAGTTCTCAGAACAGTAATCTCTTCCAGATTGTAATGCTTGAATATTTAGTTCAATTGCCGAAGTTTTGCCTTTGAATTGTTTCGAAACTGCATCTTCTAAGCATTTTTGATCTATACCAAGTAACTCTGCAACAACTCCAACGTAGATTATATTTGTAACCAATTTTGCCAGTTTAGGGTTTATCTTTCGGGCCAATGAAGTCATCGGGACGGGATACGAACATATGTCCTCTCGTTCAACAGTTTTCTTTTTTGTATCACTATTCCAAATCACCACTGAACCTGGTTCTAGGGCCTCGAGATCTTCTTCCCATGTTGCCGGATTGACAAGAATTTGGATATGTGTTCTGTCACCCGGGGCTTGATATCCATTGTCAGAAAGGCGGAGAATATACCAAGTTGGTAACCCAGAGATGTTTGACGGAAACAGATTTTTTCCACTTACCGGGACACCCATCTCGAATAATGAGTCGAGAAGAATTAGGTTCGCTGATTGCGATCCTGTTCCATTCGCAGTGGCGATATTCAGGGTGAAATCATTGACGATGGCATCCATCCGGTTACACCCGCCTGTGTAGCACGGTGCGAGGGGGCTTATGACTTAGTGTTTCGGACGAGGGGAGAATATCATCATCTGCGGTAACAGCCTTTCATCCGCTGCCGTTTTGAAGGTCAAACCTTTCCGAAGGGGTATGCCGACTCCACAGGAAGTAAAGGAAGCGTGGTCAAATGCGAAGGAGTCTGTCGATTCTGGAGATTATGAAGCTGCCTTGGGAACCCTGAGATCAGTTTGGGACAATCATGCCAAGGAGGCTGATGTCCACCAAACTTGGAGCCTAGTCGCAGATGCAGAGGCAATTAAAGCATCATCCACAGGACGCTCTGGAGATTATCGTAAATCGATTAAACACTACGAGAAGGCGTTGGATAAGGGTGCAGGGAAGGAAGTTCGTCGCCGGATGAATCGTCTCAGAACAGAGATGGATGAGAGAGGAATAGGTATGGGAGGATTCAGACTAGTAGACGATGGCGCTCCTACAATCTACGGAATATTTGCTATCGTTGTTGTCGGAATGCTATTACTCGTGTCTTTGCGATACACCGATGAAGGTTTGAATCTCTCATCTTTATTCAATAACGAAGACACTGACCAAACCAATGTTACTGGTTCGGACATGGCTCAGTTGACAATATCCTATGTCCCTGAAGGGGCTTCTGCTCAGGAAACAGTCGTAGTCATGCTTGCCCTAAATCGAGATGCAGCTCCTAATCATGTAGATAATTTCGTCAAGTTGGCTCAAAGGGGGGACTATGACAATACTCCCTTCCACAGAGTAATTGATGATTTCATGATTCAAGGCGGTGATTTCACCAATGGAGATGGAACTGGAGGTCATGCCGCCGAATTTTATGGCTATTGTGATGGCACTGAAACATCGGTAGAATGTTCCAACCCAACCAGTTTCACTCTTCCTGATGAGGCAGATAACGGACTTATACATCAACCATGTACAATCTCAATGGCAAAGACCAGTCAACCCAACACTGGTGGTAGCCAATTCTTCCTAATCCCTCAAGACAGTACCCCAGATTGGTTGGATGGGCAGCACACTGTATTTGGGCAAATTACCAGTGGATGCTCTTTCATCACCAGCATTAGCGAAGTAGAGACTGGAGGGCAACAAGGATCCACTCCTGTTAACGCAGTTACACTGGAAAGTGTGGTAATTTCTTGAGTCAGGTTGATGGACGACACCTTCCTGCGTAAGAGTGGTGACAGCCGTGACATTCTCAGATCCGTTTGGTTCCATTCGGGAATTTGAGACTAGTTCAGGATCGACTGCATCATTTGCTTCACTTTATTCATTGGAGGAAAACGGTCATACTAGGTTGTCTTCATTACCATACAGCATTCGGATTTTATTGGAAGCAGCATTACGCAAGTGTGATGGATTCTTGGTAACCGAGGACGATGTCAAGAGAATTGCTTCTTGGACCCCTACTCAGTCTCCTGCTGAGATTCCATTCATGCCTAGCAGGGTCATTTTGCAGGATTTCACAGGTGTTCCGGCAGTAGTTGATATCGCCGCTCTAAGAGATGCCATGGTAGCTCTGGGGGGAGATCCATCAAAGGTGAACCCTCAAGTTCCTGTAGATTTGGTAATAGATCACAGTGTTCAAGTAGATATTTCTGGTTTATTCCCTGATGCGCGTGAGAGAAATTTAGAGATAGAATATCACCGAAATATGGAGCGATACCAATTTTTGAAGTGGGGTCAACAATCTCTCGCTAATTTCCGAGCAGTACCACCGGGTCGAGGAATTGTCCATCAAGTGAACCTCGAATGGCTTGCTAGCGTTGCTCGTGAAGAATCAGGTATGTGGTTGATGGATTCTTTAGTTGGAACTGATAGTCATACTACCATGATAAACGGATTAGGAGTATTGGGATGGGGAGTTGGAGGAATCGAGGCAGAAGCGGTAATGCTTGGCCAACCAATTTACATGTTACTCCCGGAAGTAGTGGGTTTTGAATTGACAGGAGAGCTCAGGGCTGGTGTAACTGCTACCGATATGACTCTGAGGATTGTCGAGATGCTCAGAGAACATGGGGTGGTTGGAAAGTTTGTCGAATTTTATGGGGCAGGGCTTTCCAACCTTTCACTTCCTGACAGGGCGACGATTGCAAATATGGCTCCAGAATATGGTGCTACCTGTGGATTCTTCCCCGTTGACGAAGTCACATTGGAATATATGCGATTATCCGGGCGTGATGAGGGACATATCGCTGATGTGAAGAGTTACTTGAACGCTCAAGGGATGTTTTGGACACCTCAATCCCCAACACCTGATTTCACCTCCTCATTGAGCTTAAATCTTCATGATGTTGATCCGGCTTTAGCTGGACCCAAGAGACCGCAGGATAGAGTGAATCTCTCGGATATGAAATCACATTGGAGAGAAAGTCTGAACGCAGAACTGGGACATCAAGGACATGGAGTGGATGCCTCAGAAAACGAGAGAATGGTCGAAGTTACTAGTCCTGATGGATCAACATTTGATTTGGGTCATGGGGATGTGGTAATTGCCGCTATCACGTCTTGCACCAATACCTCCAATCCAAGTGTGATGTTAGCTGCAGGTTTGTTGGCAAGAAATGCAAAATCGAGAGGGCTGAAGGTTAAACCATGGGTTAAACCAAGTCTTGCTCCAGGTAGTAGAGTCGTTACTGAATATTATGATGCTGCAAATCTATCTGACGACCTTGCTGACATGGGATTCAATGTCGTTGGTTATGGTTGTACCACTTGCATTGGAAATTCTGGCCCTCTAGATGATCACATCGAATCAGGAATTGATCAGGGAGATTTGATTGTAGGGTCAGTAATTTCTGGAAATAGAAATTTTGAAGGCCGTGTTCATCAAAAAGTAAAAGCAAATTACCTTGCAAGTCCCCCATTAGTAGTAGCTTATGCACTTGCAGGGACGTTGGACATAGATTTCGACGTAGATCCCATAGGATTGGATTCCAATGGAGTTCCTGTGATGCTATCTGAGATATGGCCCAGTGATGCAGAAATCAGTGCGTCAGTGGCGTCCTCAATTTCACCACAGATGTTCCGAGAACGTTACGCAGATGTGATGCAAGAGCCTCGTTGGGATTCCATCGAAAGTAATCCCTCACCTCTATATGATTGGGCAGAAGAATCAACATATGTTCGATTACCATCCTTTTTTGAAGGAATCGAGCCAAAACCCTCTCCAATCACGGCTGTGAAAGGGGCTCATGTTTTGTTGAAACTCGGTGACTCAGTTACAACCGATCATATTAGTCCTGCTGGAGCATTTCCGAAATCAGGTCCTGCTGGGAAATATCTTGTTTCACATGGAGTCGAGCCACGCGATTTCAACTCGTTTGGAAGTAGACGTGGCAATCACGAAGTTATGATGAGGGGGACATTTGCGAATGTTAGAATTCGGAATCAAGTTGCACCAGGAACAGAGGGCGGTTTCACTACCCACTTCCCTACTGGGGAAGTTAAATCAGTTTTTGATGCTAGCATGAAGTATCAGGAAGAGGGGATTCCATTGGTGGTTCTCGCCGGTTCCCAATATGGAACTGGTAGTAGTCGAGATTGGGCTGCTAAAGGAACTCTACTTTTGGGTATCAAAGCCGTTATCGCAACCTCATTTGAGCGAATTCACCGAAGTAATCTCGTTGGCATGGGTGTTTTACCTTTGACATTCAAAGAAGGCGAATCTGCAGAAACGCTTGGCTTAGATGGTTCCGAGACCTTTGATATTCCCGCAAGTGCGGATTTAATTCCCATGAGTATAATTCAGGTCACAGCGCATAAATCAGATGGTGAAATCGTAGTTTTCGATGCAGTGGTTAGATTAGATACCCCAGTTGAGGTTGAGTATTATCGAAATGGGGGGATTCTTCAGACTGTTCTGAGAAACCTTGCCTCAACATAGTTAGAATGACTTTTCATCTGCATCAATCAAATTATCAAGAAACGTCTCCACAGCTTTCCTATCCACATTCGGATGAGAAGAGGTAAAACGAATCACAAGTTGATTGTCGAGTATTGAGTCAATCACCATACTTTTTGCATGATTTTCAAGGTAGTTTCTTGCCTTTCTTACACGATGATCACCTTCTTCAATAGTTTCATTCGGTAGCGGTGTGAAACGAATACAAACGTTCGCGAATGAGTAAGAGATGAGAGAAAGCTTCGGGTGATTGCTCACCAAGTTGGCCAGATGTTTTGAGGCGTCCACACAGGAATCAATTCGATCACCTAATCCATTTTTGCCATGCTCTAGCCAAGAAAGCCATAATTTCAAAGCATCAGCTCTTCTTCCACATTGGGGTGAAATTCGCCCAAGACTTAATTCTCCATTCGGGTCGTCAAATAGATAGTCACCTTGTTTTGTATGGACCATTGTACGGGGAAGTATTGAATCATCTTGAACCAAGAATGCTGAACAAACCATGGAAGAACCAATCATTTTGTGGGCATCAAATGCGAATGAATTCGCTTTGCTAATTCCGTCTAGTAGACTTACATGTTTCTTAGAGAAAAGTGCAGCTCCTCCCCAAGCGGCATCTACATGATGCCAGATTCCATACTTATTCGCGATTTCAGAAACTGCATTTAAGTCATCAAAAGTACCTCTTACAGTCGTACCCGCAGTGGAGATTACTATGAAAGGAAGATTTCCATTTTCCCTTTCTCTGAGAATTGCTTCTTCAAGAAATTTAGTATCCATTTTTCCATCAATGCAGGGGACCCTAATCAGAGCATCTGTTCCGATACCGGTGAGGTTCGCAGCAGCGTCCACTGAATAATGAGCTTCGGATGATGCGAATGCACGAAGTTTTTGGCCAGTTATTCCAGTTTTTGAAGAACCAGGTAATGCATTTTCACGGGCACATAAAAATCCTATTTCGTTACTATTCGACCCTCCAGTTGTGAAAATTCCATGCCCGGGAAAACCTGCTAGATTTGAGATTGCTTTGATCATTTCAGTTTCGATTATCGTTGCAGAAGGCGCTACAGCAAAGGAATGCATTGTTGTGTTGCGTACATCGGAGAGAAGAGAGGCAACAATAGATGCTGGTTCGGAGGGCCCCCAGAATGCTCGTAAGAAACCAGGGTGACCAGTATCAACAGATGTTTCCAAGTAAGCATCGATTGCTTTTACAACCGCATCAATTCCGCCGGGATTATCCATGGTAAAAGGGGTCAAATGCTGTTTAATTTTTTCATAATCTAGTCCTGAGTGTAATGATTTATTTGATTGAGAGTTGCCTAAAATCCTCAAAATGATTCGTTGCATCTCCCCCGAATCCATGCCCTTCCGAATCGATTGAACTTCATTTAGATGTGCTTTCTCACGGATTATTCAATTAATGGCTTGAAAGGCTAAGATTATTCGATTGATTGAAAGACCTCTTTTCACCGATTACAGTAAATGCGTCTAGATGGGCCAGTCCGTTTTCGATTCCGAGATCTTGAAGCTGACATTGAGGTTTTGATTGAGGGGGATGCCTCCTGGGTCGAAAAAATGCGTGAAGAGTTAGAGATTTCTGGCGATGGTCCAGGATACACAGTTCCGATTCATGGCTCATTTCGGAACAGCGATCAACAACAAATTTCCCCTTCCAATAGATCAAGAGCAGATTCCCGTGGAGGACCCCATCAGCGTCCAGGCCCGGCACCCGATCCCTCCAGAATCCCTTCTTCCATCAGAGATATTGGGAATTTGGATATCGAATCAGAATTTGAAAAATTAGGTGTTAAACTAGGGCCACTACCTTCCGCTGACGCATTGAAGTTATCGTTAGAAGAATTAGGGCCATTTGAACCGTTAGAGGAGGCAAGCACTGAGCTCGCTTTAGAAGAGCGAATTCTTCAAGCATTAATGGGACTTATTGTTCGAAATCATGGATGGCCTAGTACGAGTCAAGCTCTTCTCTTCGAAATATTAGGTGATCGTTTTTCTATGGATTATGAAGCCTTTGGGAAATGGTTGAGAAGATTATGGAAGCAGGGCCGGGTGGAGAGAGTATTCGGATCGAACGGGGAAGATGCCTACGCTCCTTTCCCATTTTGGTTGGAAAAAGAGTAAAGACAATTGTTTCGATTTCATTTGTGAAAAAACATGATACTGAAAGGCAATAGAGATCTTCGCGAATAATCACGACCCCATAACCCTCAATAAGAGTCGGTTGAGTGGGAATGTCATGATGTCCCCAGCGAACGCCTTGAATCAACCAAAGTCTACCCGTCGCATCTCAATGCTACTGGTTTCATTGATGCTAAGCTCAGTCTTGGTCAGCCTTGCGCCAACTGTGATTGCGTCACATGAGAAGACCTACCACACACAACGAAATCCCACAACAATTGCAGCAGGGGATCTAGACTGTGATGGCGATGAAGATATTGTTACTGGTAGCGAAATGGGCAATTTCTTAACAATCTTGTATAACGATAACGGGGACTTCTCAGAAAGACAAGATGTTTGGACTGTCAACAACAACTCTCGCCGAGCAGGATTTGATGACATTGCCGATTCATCTGAAGTAGAAATCGGAGACATAGATGGAGACAGTAGTCCAGATATTATTTATTTCCAGGGTAATATTCGAACAGTCAACGGCCCAGGTGTAATGGGTAACATCACAGTTCTATACGGAGATTGCACTGGAGGATGGACCGAATCATCTCCAATCACAGTGTCTCCCTACATGATCGGAATTGATGTTGATGATGTCGATGGTGATGGAAATGACGACATTGTTTCCCTCACTCTTGATTACAGCATCGTGAACATGCAGTTGGCAATTTATCGTGGCCCAGATCCCACTCAGGTAACGAATCAGGCTACAACCACCATGCCACTCGGTGGTACTACCGGGGCTTACTACTACGATTTCACACTCGGTTCATATGGCGAAACTGTAGCCGGAGGAGGAATTGGTGGAGGACTTGGAGATTGTGAAGATCTCGATGCATGGTTGATGACCTCTCCACCTTACAACGGTCCTCAGTCTGGTTTTGATCCAGGTAGCTGGGACAACGTAACAACAATCGAGTATGATTGCACAGCGAACACCTTCTACAATCCTAACACTAATCCTACCAACGTTCACAAGTTTGCGATGGGTACTGATAACGACGGATATCTGGATGTTGCAGACACCGACGGTGATGGCCATGTAGATCTAGTTGCAATGACCGACGGATGGGACCAGAACGTTACATACGCAACAAAGAACGGAGCAAATTGGGTGACTGGTAACTATGCATTCATAGGGAATGCAGTTGGTTCATCAGTTTCTATTGAAGATATTAACCAAGATGGACATGTTGACTTCGTTGTTCCAAGCCTGTTCACAATTACTAGTATTACTTCAACAGCGTTAGGTAACACAACACTTCTCTCTACGGATAACCTTCAGGATCAGAACACAGTTCAGATTATTTTGTCCGATGGTGCTGGAGGATGGGAAAGTCCTCAGTCTTTTGATGTCGGAAGAAGACCCACAATGGCTATTGTTGGTCAACTAGCTGGTGGAACCAACAGCGCATTAGACATTGCAGTCGGACAACGGGATTACACATTCAGTTACACAGATGGAAGTTTGTGGATTGATTCCAAAGGATGGGCAGGATCCGTTGACTCTGTTACAATAGTTGAGTTAGACAATCAAGATGTTGGAGTTACCGGTTTATCTGTCGCTCCTGCCGCATTTAATCCATTCACACAAAGTGGCCAACTTGGTGAAGGAACTAGGAATGTAAATGTCACAATTCGAAATACAGGGCTTGAGACAGTCAGCGGTTCAGCGGATGTTGAAGTAAAGGTTCGAGACATTCTTTCTGGAACCGATACAGTAGTTTATTCCAATGATTTTGATGGAAATGTCGACTCCTCCAACTGTTCGGGATGTACCCTTGATTCTACATCATACACTGGGGAATGGGGATCAGGTAGTTCATGGCACGTTGAATCTGCATCAAATACCACAAACAAGGCTGACACTGAATTCGAGGCACATGACAATCCAACTGGTTTCATGTGGGCGGGTCTACGATATGCTAATTCATCGGATGGAGGTGCTCTAGAGACAGGATATCTGAATAACATGGATGAGGCGTTCTTTATCGAAAACATCGATTTGACTAATTCAGATACTGCTGCCTTGGACATTGACATGTTGTGTGCTGTGAGCTACTCAATGGTCTACTACAGTTCAACAGGTATTGCGAATCGTGTATTGTACGATGATGTATGCACAATCGATGTCTGGTCTCAAGCAGACGGATGGGAGACAATCAATTACATGGGTGGACATGACAATGATCGAATTTTATACATCCAGAATGGATACGCTCCAGAAAGAGCTGTAAACAATAACCGATATTTCCTTGGAACAATCTACGATTGGAACAACTACACCGGTGATGACGCTATTGACCTAACTCCGTGGGCTGGAGAAACCATCGATCTTCGTTTCCGTTTCCGGTCTGGTTTTACAGGAACAGTTGGAACAGATGATGAGACTAACCAAACTCAGTGGGATGGATTCGCATTCGATAACATCTCTATCCGCAAGACAATCTCGTCTTTCGGAGCAAATCCACAAGTCTCTTCCCAGACATTGAATTTGAATAATTTCGCTCCTGGCGATGAAGAAATAGTTACCCTGACATCGAATTTCGTCAACGGTTCAACATATCTAATCGAGACAAATATCCTATCAACCTCAGGGTTTACTAACGGAGATACTACGAATGATGATTCCAAATTCTCCACTTTAGTTTCTAATTTATTCGATCCTGCTACATCTGAGATTACATCACTTGAGAAGGGTGCATTGTACGCAGCTGATACTTACCCAATCGATGTCAAGGTAGTAAATCGAGGTAACACTGTTACAGATTTCGATGTTGTTGCTAAAGTATACACTGCTCAGAGTACCAAAATATTGGAGGAAGACTTTGAAACCGGATCAAGCGGATTCCAATTCGGTGACGATGGGGATAATTTTGGAGTTGTAATCGACGATACAGCACCTTCGATTCAGAATTCATTAGTCCCTCAAAATAGACCAGTATTCCAAGGAGGTGCATATTGGTTCGGTGGCCCTGATGATGGTTACGGAACTGATTGGAATGAAACGTTGAACCTCGCAACTATTGATTTGACCAGCATGCAGGGTGATTTCGCTTACATGAACTTCGATTATTTTGCTGAGATGGAAGTCTTAGAAGATTCGGAAGGAAATGTAGTTGGATGGACTGCAGAGACAGGTCTTGAGGCTGAATGGCGCAATGGTAGCAGCATCTACAACGGCAGAATCTATGGTTCATGGAACGATGTTAATGAGAATGGTGTTCTAAACAATCAAACATGTGAAGACTATGAAGGAGATGGTTTCCTCGACGAGATTGAAACTTTTGGAGATCGATCTGACGACGGAAACTATGTTGTTTGGTTTGATTCAGAGGGATTGAAGAAGTCAGTAACTCTTGATTTAACTCACGTATATTTGCTGAATACAACTAGTGCTGACAGCAGTCAGTGGAGAAGAGAATGTGCTACCTTCGCAGGCTTCGAGGTCGATTTCACATGGCGTTTCCAGTCGGATCCTAACGCTGCAGATGGAAGTAACGGTCTTGCCGGGTTCGGTATGGACAATATCTCTGTTACAGAATTTACATTCGTCCCAGATGCAGAGTACACTGCTCAAGTTACAGGCCTAGATTCTCAAGAAGAACAGGTCGTAACTGTTGGGAACCATGCATTCACTCAGGGTATCTATCGAGTAGATGCTATCAGCGTATTTGATAACACAACACAGGGAACTGCATGGTACGGGTTCGAAGAGTTATTGCTTTCAAACAATCTAACTCGAATCGTATTCAACGTTGCATCTGTTGATTTGACATTGTTCGCACCTGACGTACTATCTTGTGTTGAAGAGTCCATTTCCTGTAGCTATCCAATCGACTCGGTTAGAGGACACGATTTCCACATTGAGATGGACAATGGTGTACTTGCTGGCGATTATAAACTCAAGATGGATATTGTTGATATGTCCACTGGCAATAGTGTTCCAGGATCTCCATTTACTTCAGTTGACAACGTGATTTCCCTTGAAGCTCAACAGACATCTAACACTTCATGGATTAATCCATACAACGGCTGGGAGGATGGAAAGACCTACAATATTACTTTCTATTCTGAATTAGTAGATGGCACACCTTCTGGAAATACACACTTCTACCACATCACGTTTGAAGATGAAATTGACGTTGCTATCCTATCCGCTCCAACGGATGAGGATCGTCTCTTAACTGTCAGGAATGATCTCCAGGCAATGGGAATGACTTACACTCAATTCAAGCCCGATGATTGGTCCACATACGCTACGTCGGATTGGTTAACTCATTACGATAAGGTCTTGTTACCATGGCAGACTGAAAATAACGTCATGAACGGTAATTACTACAATTTACTAGACACTGGCTTCGATGGTAATCCTTCTGTAAAACAAACCCTTGAGGTTTACATGAACAGTGGTGGAACAGTTCAGATGCACCTTGGTCCATATCAAAATCAGTACGTGAATGGTAAGTTACCATTTGGAATCGATGTAGTTGACAGGGTCACATCCCAAGCTCCTGCGGTAACATGGAATGACATGACTATTCTTGATTCATACCATCCAATTATGGAAAATGTTGCTCCTAGTTCATTCGTTGGGGTAAACAGTGGGAACTTTGTTTCTCAAGCAATCATCAATATCGGCCAAACTGGAAACGATCAGATTCCTTTCATATGTGGAGGTGAAATCAATCAGCCACGGCCTGGATTCAATACTGCTTTCCATACGTTGATTGAAGGACCAGACCCGGATATGTCACTCTTAGCAACATGTGGACACGGTGCAGGTGGATTAATTGTTACAACTATCGATGTTGAGAACCCCTCAGTTACCAATTCCTTTGGTGACTCTACTTTCCCGATTTTGAGTAATCTTTTGTCCCACCATGTTACTCCATATTCTTCGTCGTTTGGTTACGATACGAATGGTCCAGTTGGCTGGAATATGTTGGTCAATGGAGAAGTTCCTGACTGGGATATCCAATCATGGGATTATGGTAAGATGTACTTGAAGAGCAACGCAGAGTTGACTTTCTCCTTCGAGTCTGAAGGGGGAATTACTCTCGATGCAAATTGGGAAATCAGATCTGGTGATTCTTTTGATGTGACAAAATGGGATGGAGAAACCAATTTACCTTCTGGTGAAATTGATCATACTCCAGATGACACTCACACCACTAAGTTCTGTGTCCTAGACACTTCATCCTCTACTAACTGTAAGATAGATGCCAGTTGGATTGTCACTCTTTTCTTACACGATGCAGAAGGGCATGTCCGGAAGGCATCAATCGAACTGGTGACAAATGATGTTCAAGCAGACTCTGAGCGACCGGTAGCTCACGCATCGGTAGTTGATCGACTTGATACTAGTGCATACATCACACAGCTGGATGATTACGAAGTCAACGGTGTTCAATGGATGTTCTACAGAATTACTTGTCCTGGAAAGAGCACAGATGCTTGTGAGAGACGTGTCTATTTCGATGCATCTTTGAGCGAGGATAATGATTCAACTGATGGCACTAAAGGAATTATCTCATACGAGTGGCGAATTTACTCAGACCGACGTTATGACCAACTTCCATCCGGAAGCCCATATCATGAATATGTCCGTTCTACTTCTGATTTTACCTATGCTTTCAAGAATGTCACAGCAGACCCCAACGGAAACACCGACGGTACTCCAATTCGAATGGACTTAACAGTCCAAGATAGAGCAAACAAGGATTCTGAGAAGTATCGATTGTTCTTCCAAGTTGTTCCAGAAGACTTTGGGGATGCACCTCCTGAGTATAGTATTACAACTCCAGAAGAGGGAGATTCTCAGTCTGGTCCATTGGTATGGATTAATGGAACTGTAGATAGCGGCGTCGAAGATAACGACTTGATGATTCAGGTGGCTCTTTCGGGCAGTGATTTGAATCTAACACCTACTCAACAATTCTCTAGAAAGGGTGATTTGAAGTTCAACTCAACTTCTGGATTGGGAGATGGAAGTCAATTCAATCTTGCATTAGGCATTGACGACTTATACAAGGTCGGAGAAGGTGTCACACAGACTGTTTACATCAAGATCCAAGAGGGCAGCGATGGAGTCGCCATCTATCAACAAATTCAGATTAACTTGGTTCCCAGTGAGGAAGATACAGGAAATAGTGGAAGCACTGTTATTGACCAAGAAAACACTGAAGGTGGTACTACCGGCAGTTTGTTGTTGATTGTTGCTGGATTGATATTCGGACTAGTTGCAATTGTAGGAGTTACTCTATTCTTGATGCGCGGTCGTGGTGGCGATAGGAACGCATCCGGTGGTGAACAAGTCGTATTCGGAGGTGTTGAAACCATGGACCCGAAGGAAGCTTATGTTCAACAGTTGATTGCTCAGGGCTATCCTGAAGAAACGGCCAGGGCTTATGCTGAGCAATATGCCGGGCACTTCCAACAATAGGGCAAGCGAACTCTGCTTTGATCGTGCTCCTAGCCGTCAGGCTGAACGCATAACCAAGGTATGATATGTGACGTTGATTCAGGACTGATCATGGACGATAGCGACACATACAAGGTAGCCGATCTCAGCCTTGCTGATGCTGGTGAAACAAGAGTAGATTGGGCACGTGCACGCATGCCTGTTTTAGCACGATTAAAGGCTGAAGCTGAACAAACGAAACCTCTTGCAGGCATGGTAGTTGCAGGGTGTCTACACGTAACAAAAGAAACAGCGGTTTTGATTGAAACAATTGAAGCGGCTGGAGCTACTGTTTCTTGGAGTGGTTGTAATCCATTGTCTACACAAGATGATGTTGCTGCATGGCTTGCTAGAGAAGGATATTCGATTTATGCATGGCATGGTCAATCTGTAGAGGATTTTTATTGGTGCATCGATAAAACCATCGAAGCAAAACCAACACTTACTCTGGATGATGGAGCAGATTTGATTGTAAGAGTCCATGGTGAGATGTCAGATTATGCTGAAGGAGTGATTGGTGGAACAGAAGAAACCACTACTGGTGTCCATCGATTGCGTGCGATGGGTGATGCAGGAGACCTGAGATATCCCGTAATCGCAGTCAACGATGCAATCACAAAATGGGATTTTGACAATGTTTACGGAACGGGTCAATCAACTATAGATGGTATAATTCGTGCAACTTCTGTACTTATCGCGGGGAAGACATTTGTAGTCGCAGGATACGGACATTGTGGTCGTGGTCTAGCAATGAGAGCCAAAGGAATGGGCGCTAATGTGGTAGTCACAGAAGTGGACCCGTTACCAGCATTGAGGGCAATAATGGACGGATTCCAGGTAATGAAGATGGATGAAGCAGCAGCTATCGGAGATATATTCTGCACTGCAACGGGCATGGCTGATGTAATAGTAGGTCGTCATTTCAAGTCTATGAAGGATGGATCGATCGTGTGCAACACTGGGCATTACGATTGTGAAATAAATATAGCCGATTTAGAAGAGGCAGCCACATCAATTCGAACAATCAGAACTGATAACGAAGAATACACACTTTCCGACGAGCGCAGAATCTTCCTACTGGCGAGAGGTCGTCTGGTAAATCTAGCCGCAGCAGAGGGGCATCCTTCTGAAGTAATGGATATGAGTTTTGCAAATCAATATCTTGCTCTTTGTAGATTGGCAAAAGAAGGAAAATCTCTCGATCCTATTGTCCATGATATCACTCTAGAGCAAGATCAAGGTCTGGCTAAGACTAAACTTGAAACCATGGGCTTCGAGATTGATTATTTAACAGATGCACAGATAGAATATCACAGCGATTACACTGCAGGAACATGATTACTCTTCTTCTGTTTCAGAATATACGAACCATTCGGGGATGGTTATTTTCCATTTCCTTCCCATTTTCTCTGCGTTCTCAACCACTTTGTCGTGTCTACTCATTGCCGCAACGGCCCTTCGATCTCTCAAATTAGTGTATAACTTCGATTCTCGAAGATTTTCAGGAATACAGATTAATCCGCTTGTTAATTCAGAATTTATAGCTCTCGTTAACTCATGTGCAGGACGATTGAGTCTGTGAACATGACCTTTGACCCATCTACTTCCCACCATGAATGAAGCAAAAATAATCATAAATCCCAGAACCATTGTTGAAAGTCCAGTTGGAGGTATTACACGATTGATTAGAATTGCTTCTATCCAAATTAGTGGCATTAAGAAGAAAAATAGCCAATACGTTTCAGTTGTTGGTTTTCTACTACTAAATGCCTTAATTCTGATCCATCCGTCATCATCAGGGTCCTGTGCTCGGAAGAAGTCATCATCTTTCGATGCAGCACGTTTGATTTGTTCACTTAGTGTGCGCAGCCTCATCATACTTCGTGGATCCGGTGCTTCCATTTCGTCCCCAAAGATCTGATCTATTCTGTCTGCAGCTTCTGCATATTCCCCAAATTCAGTTAAAATCGCCACCTGTTCGACAAGAGGAATTACTTCTAATGGTTCAACACTTCTTCGGTTATCCCACCAAATCAATGCTTCTTCGAACATTCCTAATTCGTCGACTAGTAATCGTCCGCCAATGGCCCAAGCTTCGTCCCGTTCAGGTTCTATAGCAACCACTGTGCGACATTTTCTTAACCCAATTGCTGCATCTTTAAGTGTCATTTTCGATGGTTTATCTCCTCGTGGTCCGGTTTGACTGAATAATTCTCTAACTTCGGACATCAAAGCATCGGGGTATTCAGGATCTAACTCTAGCGTTTTTTCTCTCAACATATTGAATGTTAGAACATCACCAGTTTGGCGGGCTTCCATCGCGTCAAGCCAGAGATCATCTGCGGATTTGGTATTGGGCATTTACTCTCCCCCTTTTACGTGGTGTGTGCATTCGATTCATCACTTTATGCGTGAATCACCGTCGATTTCTATCTCTGAAGTTGTTTGAACCTCGACTTCCTCTAGAATTTCCACGGTTATTCGAACGGCTGAATTTACCACCGGAGTTCTGTCTTCGATCAACTCGATTTTCGGTTCTTCTTTGAGGTCTTTTGCCTCCGTTTCTGTTATTATCAGGTCTACCGTTTCCAGGTCGAGAACTTCCACCAGTTTTCGATTTTCCACATCTGTTACATTCTGTTCTAAATGAGAAATTGTTGTTGCCGCATCCTTTGCAGTCCCAGTCTCCCTCTCGACTTTGATCCTGAGGATTATTCCCTCTGAATCCTCTGTTTTCGCCATCTCTACTTCTTCGGTCATCTCGTCTGAATCGTGAGTTTCCTCGGTCACCATCTCTACTTCTTCGGTCATCTCGTCTAAATCGCGAATTACCTCGGTCCCTATCTCTTCCACTTCCTCTTGCTTTTCCACATCGATTGCATTCA
>MDTG01274760.1_pt1 | contig 19577 bp, 19 predicted proteins | sample 811421 | NCBI WGS metagenome assembly MDTG01 (sample SAMN05326645, study PRJNA326480) | marine metagenome | isolation source: seawater | place: Pacific Ocean: South East | collected 2011
ATTGGATAAAAAAAAGCGATGGATAACTACTTATTTACATCAGAATCTGTAACGGAAGGACACCCCGATAAAATTGCTGATTTAGTTTCAGATAGTGTAGCATATTATCTGATAAATAAAAACGAAAGTCATCGAGCAGCTATTGAAACGATGGTATCTTCAAATATGGTAACTATTGCAGGAGAAGTGAAAACAGATTTGATGGGTAATAAAGATTCAATTGAAAAAGTAGTAAGACAAGCGATAAAAAATATTGGTTATGAGCAAGAAAATTTTCATTGGAATACATTATCCTTCAAAAATTTAATTAATAGTCAAAGTGTTGATATCGCAAGAGGTACCGATAACTTTGGTGCAGGAGATCAGGGAATGATGTTCGGCTATGCATGCAGTGAAAATGAGGCCTTCATGCCAAGTGCAATTTACTATAGCCACAAGATTACTAAAGCACTTTCAGCAGCAAGGCATGATGGACAAGACTGGATGGGTCCAGATGGAAAAGCTCAGGTAACAGTTGAATATAGCGATGTTAATGAACCTGTAAGAATATCAAATATAATTTGTAGTACTCAACATAGTAAAAATTTAAAAAATAATCCTGATGAAGTTCAAAAAAGGGTTGAAAAAATTATTAAACCAGAATTAGATAGTATGCTCGATGAAAAAACTCTTATCCAAGTTAACCCAACTGGTAATTTTGTTAAAGGTGGGCCTGAAGGTGATACTGGACTAACTGGAAGGAAAATTATTGTTGATACTTATGGCGGTTATGCTCCTCATGGCGGAGGTGCTTTTAGCGGTAAAGACTGTACTAAGGTTGATAGAAGCGGTGCATATATAGCAAGATATTTAGCAAAAAATATTGTTGCATCAGGAACATCAAAAAATGCTACAGTACAAATAAGTTACGCTATTGGAATAAAAGAACCAGTATCGCTGTATGTTTATTGCGATGGTAAAGTTAGAAATGATATTTCAGACTGGATTACTAAAAATATAAATTTGACACCTTTGGGAATTATTAAAAAATTTGATTTATTTAAATTAAATCTTTGTGAAACAACAAACTATGGCCATTTTGGTAAAAACCATCTAGCTTGGGAAAATACTGATATCGCAAATCAATTAAACTTTTAAGGGGAAAAATGAGATTACAAACAACTGAAACAAATAAGTCGATTAAAACAAAAAGTAAAACGAAAAATCAGTCAAAAAAAATTGTTGCATCTTTACCATACAAAATTAAAGATATTAAACTTGCAGAACTGGGTAGAAATAAAATAGATATTTCAGAAAAAGAAATGCCAGGCTTGATGGAATTAAGAAAAAAATATTCTAAATCTAAACCTCTGAAAGGTCTTAGGCTTTCAGGATCATTACATATGACAATCGAAACTGCAATTCTAATAGAGACTTTAAAGGATTTAGGTGCTGATATTCGCTGGGCAAGTTGTAATATTTTCTCTACTCAGGATGAAGCTGCAGCTGCAGTTGCAAAAACTAAAACTCCAGTTTTTGCATGGAAAGGTGAAACCCTTGAAGAATATTGGGATTGTACGTTGCAAGCATTAACATTCAAAGATAACTTGGGACCAAATCTAATTGTAGATGATGGTGGAGATGCAACACTACTCATTCATAAAGGATATGAGTTAGAAAAATATTATTATAAAAATAAAAAACTTCCAAAAATAACTACTAAAATTGAAGAAGAAATTATTATTGAAAAACTTTTAAGAACAATACACAAAAAAAATCCAAATCATTGGCATAGTATTACGCCAGACATAATTGGTGTTTCAGAAGAAACTACTACAGGAGTTGCACGCTTAGAACAGATGGTAGAAGATGCTACCTTACTATTTCCAGCATTTAATGTTAATGATGCGGCAACTAAATCAAAATTTGACAATCTTTATGGTTGTAGAGAATCTTTAGCAGATGGTATTAAACGCTCAACAGAAATTATGCTTGCTGGTAAAACCGTAGTTGTTTGCGGTTATGGAGACGTGGGAAAAGGATCCGCTCAGTCAATGAAATCATATGGTTGTAAAGTTATTGTAACTGAAATTGACCCAATATGTGCACTGCAAGCAGCAATGGAAGGATTTGAAGTAAGAAGACTAGAAGATGTTTTAAATAGAGGGAATATTTTTGTAACAGCTACAGGTAATAAAGATATCATTAAGTTAAAACATATGAAAAAAATGAAAGATCAATCTATTATTTGTAATATAGGGCACTTTGATAACGAAATTCAAGTAGATGCGTTAAATAAGTCAAATGCTAAAAAAGATCAAATAAAACCTCAACTTGATAGATATACTTTTAAAAATGGAAAACAAATATTTATTTTGGCGGAAGGTAGACTGGTAAACTTAGGTTGTTCTACTGGTCATGCGAGCTTTGTAATGTCCACTTCATTTTCAAACCAAGTTTTAGCACAAGTATTTTTAGCAAAAAATAAACCTAAAACAGGTATTTACGATTTACCTAGAAAGCTAGATGAAGAAGTTGCAAGAATTCATCTAAAACATGTGGATGCTGATCTAACAAAGCTTTCAAAAACGCAAGCAAATTATATAGGAGTTAGTGTAAATGGTCCTTTCAAAAAAGATGAATATAGATATTAATTTTTTTCTTGATGGAGCTTAATCAAATCGTCTATTAGTTTTTTATACTCCATACGGTCATTTTTAACATATAACTTTATTAAACTTTTAAACCATTCTGAAATATCAAAATCAATTTGTGTTTCTTTTGTTGAATTTATCTTTGGATGAATTGTTGGTTTTAGATTAGCACTATTTAAAGCAAGCTCTTCATGCACTTTTTCACCTGGCTGTAATCCTGTAATTTTAATAGATATACCACTTCCTTCCTCGTCTTCTTTAAATGAAAAACCGTTTATCTTAATTATTTTCTTTGCAAGATCGTAAATATTATAAGGATTGCCCATCTCCAAAATAAAAGTATTATCATTTGACTTAATTGCACTACTTTGAATTATTAGTTGCGCTGCTTCTGGAATTGACATAAAAAATCTAGTAACATCTTTTCCTGTAACTGTTAGAGGACCACCACTCTTTACCTGTTTTTCAAAGATTTGTAAAACTGAACCAGAAGAGTTAAGTACATTACCAAATCTTACAATTCTTGAATTTGTAATAGTATTATTAAAAATTTTATTAACTATTATTTCAGTTATTAATTTTGATTTACCCATATAGTTTGATGGTCTAACTGCTTTATCAGTGCTAACTAAAATAAAATGTTCCACCTCATTCTTTTTAGCTAATTTTGATAAAAAATATGTACTCTTTATATTATTCATAACTGCAGAAAGTATATTTTCTTCAACTAAAGTAACATGTTTGTAAGCAGCTGCATGAAATACAATATATGGTTTATGATCCTCAACAATTGATTTAATTAAATCAAGATCTGTTAAATTTGCTAAAATGAATTTGGTTTTTGAATGATTTTTTAATGAATTTTTTAAATTAAATAAATTTATTTCGCTCATATCAATCGCTATAACTTTTGAGGGGTTTAGCTTACAAACCTGATTTAATAATTCAGAGCCAATAGAACCTCCTGCTCCTGTTATTAAAACAACTTTATCTTTAATATTTTTTTCTAATAATTCTTTGATTGGACTCACTGACTTTCTGCCAATAACATCTTCAATCTTTATATTTTTGATATCTGCAAAGTTAGAATTTTTTTCAACAATAGATTTAACTGATGGTACTATTTTTATTACCAAATCTTTATCAATTAAATCTAATAAGATTGTTTTTTTTCTTTCAGAGTCTATTGATGGTAACGCAATAAATACTCCGTAACAGTTAAATTTTTCTTTGAGATCTTGTATTTTATTTGGATGAAATATTTTAATTGAATCTATTCGTTCAGATTGCTTTACCTCATCGTCATCTAAAAAAGCAACTACATTATATTCTGGATTAGTTACTGTTAAGGATTTGTATAATTTATTTCCCGATGCACCTGCTCCATAAATGATTACATTTTTGAGACTCACCACATTCTTATAAAAAAGAGATTGAGCAAGCAACCTCGATACAATGATAAAAAAGAAATAAATTGATAAAAAATTATATATATGAGGTAATTGTAAATTGATTAATTCAGTTAAAAAAAACGTGAATAAAAAAAATGAAATAAAAACATAAAATATTTCAAGAAGAGCTTTATTGCTTAAATATTTTAATTGATTTGTATAGATATTTAAAAAATAAAAAATCAGGATAATAATTATCGAAAATGGTAAATGGATACTTAGAAAGGCAGTCAAATGAAATGATGAAACTGCTGCAATGGAACAAGAAATGATAAATGCTATTAAAAAATCATTAACTAAAATGATTTGAGATTTACTTGATCTTGATAAAGAGAGTATATAATTAATAATATTGTTCATCATATTAATTTATATCTTTAATTGATAACACCTTAATAAAAGTTTTTAGCAATATTTCTAAATCTAATTTTAACGATTTATTTAAAGCATAATAATGATCTAGTTCTATCTTTTCATTTTCTGTTATTTTATCTCTTCCATTGATTTGCGCCCATCCTGTTATACCTGGATTGAGATAATTAATGTTTAGTTCTTTCCTTTTCAATATTAAATAATCTTGATTATGTAATGCAGGTCGAGGTCCAATAAAATTCATCTCTCCTTTAACAATATTAATTAATTGTGGAATTTCATCTATGCTAAGCTTTCTAAGCATGTTTCCACCAAAATAAAATGGGTTATACTCAAGCTTATCTGATGGAATATCTGGTGTATCTTTTTTCATTGTTCTGAATTTATATATGTAAAAAAAAGTATCATTTCTACCAGCTCTTTTTTGTTTGAAAAAAATTGGTTTACCATCCAAAAAAAAGATATATACTGATGTTAAAAATAAAAGAGGTGATAAAAAAATTATTAACGTAAAAGCTGTTAACCTAGATATCATTTAAAATCTCCATAAATTTTTTGGATACTAATTTAGGGCTATTGTTAATCTTTACAAGGTCATAATTCAATATGCCCTTTTCTCTTAATTCTTGCTTGGATAAAGTATGAATTTTAATCAAACTATCTTTAAAGTTTTTTTCATTATTAAATTTACATGCGATTATACCATCGCTATCAACATCTAAGTAAGATTTATTGCCTATAAAAAATACTGGAAGCTTGTGATACATGTAATCGTATACTTTTAGCGGACATAATCCATACTTATAAAGCAAATCATGCTCAGGAATTGTTGCTATTGCAAAATCTGCTAATTTAAAATATGAAGATAGTTTTGAATGATTAGTGGACTCCAAAATAAAAAAATTATTTAAACTTCTCTTAGCAACTATTTGTTTAATATGATTGTACATATCACCATCACCAATAATTATGATTGCTATCTTTTTAGATAACTCTCTTGGAAAAAAATTAATTATTTGCTCAACTTTATAAAAAGTACCTATAGAACCAGAATAAATTCCAATCTTCGAGAATTTTGATAATACTTTTAAATCTTGTTGCGCTACGTTTTTTTTATGGGGATAATAAGTTTGAGGAACGTACTTGAAATTTTTATTTATAGTATTTAGATCTAAATATTCTTTAAAATTCCATAAAGGGGATGTAATTATATCAGAATTTTTATAAATATAAATTTCAATAAAAGCTAATAACCTTATTAAGAAATTATTTTTATTAAAACCATGCAAAATGATTTGAGAAAGTGGCCATATGTCTCTTATTTCAAGAACATACTTTAATTTATTTTTCTTACAATACATTAATCCTACTAAAGCAGTAAAAAGATCAGGACTACTCCCATATACAAATTTGATATTTTTTATTTTTAATTTTTTTAAGAATAAAAACTTGAATAATCCATATGAAAAAGAAATCATTTTTAAAAATTTGGTTAATAAATTATTTTTTTTATAATTCTTTTCATTGATAAAGATATATTTTACACCATCAATTTTAACAATTTCTTTTGTCCGAAAACTACCATTCTCTAACATTTGATAGTGATTTTGCGAGCAAATAATTACTGGATCATAACCTTTACCTATAAGGTCTTTTGCGATCATAAAATGTCGTAGATTTCTCTCATTAATTTTAGGTATTCCAGCAAAATGGTTAATAAAAAGAATAGTTTTTGAAGACATTATTTTTTTTTGGATAATTCTTTTCTGATTTCAGTTGCGGAAATTTTACCAATTGACTTTGGGGGTACGTGCTCAATTATTCCGTAGCCCACTCCACGGCCATAGTTTACTGATTCAATATCTGGAATTATGATAACTTTCACTTGATCTTTATTCACTAAATCTGATAATTGACTTTCAATGTTGTTTTTAACTTCATCTGGAGTAAAAATATTTGAATCATCTGGTGGCATATCTCTGATTGCAATACAAACATTTTTACCTTGATTTAATCTTTGATCTATAAGCCACCTATGACCATCATGCCAAGGTTGCCATCTGCCTATAAATAGTGAATATTTCATATACTTTTTATTTTTGATGATACGAATAATGCAAGAAGTAATCCATGAGAAAATAAAGTAGTTGTTAAGCTAGAATTTGCTAAAGAAATAAGTGGAACTATAATAATTGAAAATGAAATAAATTGATTTTGGATATTTTTATTACTGTCAGAAAAGGATATTAAAATTTTTAAAATTATTACATATAGTATCACACTGAATAGACCAGCTTTAGTATATGCATCAGCTAAAAAGCCAACGTTCATATATCCACTTTCATAAAAATAATAATTGCCAATAGTTTTAGGTATACTATATAAAAAAGGATTCACTGAAAAATATTCTAAGAAAGGTAAATCAGAAAAATATGTAAAACCATTTTCATTGAAATATTCAAAATATTTTTCTGCAATTAAAACTGGAAAGAAAAAAATCCTCCTAATAATAATTCCATTAAAAAAAGGGAATTTTAAAAAGTAATCAATTAAACATGAGAGTAATATGAATTTATAAGAATGTTTTAGAAGAAAATTTGGCAGATATGGATTAAATAATCTGTAAATGACAAAAGTTGAAAGAATTAAGACAGGCGATAGTAAAATAGATTTGAAAGTAGAATTGAGAAAAACATACATAAAGAATAAAAGTGTAAAAATGATTATTGGGTAGTTTTTTCTTATCAAACCGTATGCCAATATAATTGGAAGAAAAACATTTTGAAAATTTGAAAAAAAATAACGAATTGAACCTAAAGATCTAAGCGTTTGAGAGTATTCCTCCCTCCCTTCATAAAGCGAAGAAGAAAGTATGTTAAAATATTCAAAATTTAGATTAAATCTGAAATAAGAAAAATAAACTATCGAAGAAAAAAATAATAATAGCCAAATAAATGAATTAGAAATTGAAAAAGGAAAACTATTTATTGATTGAAAATTTATTTTAGAATTGAAGATGATGATGAAAAATAAAAAAATAAAAAACCAATTTATCATAAAGCCAAAAGTCAATGCATTAAAAACGAATAAGGTAAGAGATGGTATTAATGAAATAATTACAAAGGATATTTTAAATAGGTCTGATAAAAATTCTCCATTTACTTTAATGATTAAGCTGTAAAAAAATATTAATGCAACAGAAATTAAAAAATAATGGAATTGAAAGTCTGCAATTAGACCGATATATGAAAAATACGGAGCTATAAAATAGAAATATGCAATGTTAAAACTGATAAAAAGTTTAATTAAATCAAAAAAATAGTTTTTTGGGTTCATTGTTTTCTATAAATATCAACATACAATACATACGGAATATTTATTAAAATACTTAACAAAGTAAAAATTGTTAAAATAATTTTGCTACTAGGAAAAATAGGATCTAAATCAATAAATGGTTTGTCTACAATTACTAAACCACCAATCATACTAATATTTTCTAACTCAAGAATTTCTAAGTCTTGTCTATATTTCCAAAAAAGATTTGATAATAAATTAACATTTTTACTTTTGGTATCGTAAACGAGGTTAAGTGATGGCGATTTTTCATAATTAGAATTTTTAGACACAAAATCAATTAAATCCTTTTCTGCTTTTTTTAACTCTTTTCCAACCATCTTAATTTTTTGATTTAAAAAAATATTTTTTTCATTATTAAAAGAGCCTAAAATTTCAGCACGGTGATCTGTGAGTGTATTATACACTGCATTACATAGATGAAATGAAACATATGGATTATCTGTAGTAATTGTTATTGAATATATGCCAGTTTCAATATCTTTCTTTACATTTGCGAAACCTTGAACGATATATTTTGAATTGTTTTCGAAAGTTTCTTCAAAGTTATCAGTGTCTTTAAAATAATTTAAAATAACTTTCTTTGTTCCTATTTCATCAATTATAATAGTTTTTTGAAGTAATTTTTTTTCAAAACTTCTGCTCCTTATTAACTCTTGAACAATATCAGGTTTGATAAACTGTTCATTGTTTTGACTTAAACTTCCAGAATCAAGTCCAAGTATACCTATGGCTGCACCAAACCCTGATGTATTTTGAACTTGATCTGGCAGCAAATGAATTGACGTGGAATATTTCTTTGGTATAATAAAAAATATAAGAGTTGAAATTACAATTGAAACTATAAGATTTTTTAAAAAAAGTCTTTTTTGGTTTATTATAGCTCTGATTATAGTATTTAAATCAATATTCATATTATCTATTTTTAGTTATAAATATAAAATAACATTAAAATTTCTATTATTCGACATTATATATTTTTATAATTTCAGTAATAATACATTAAAATTCTTTATCAATTTCATCAATACTCCAAACAATTAAGAACATGTAAATCGAATACAATACATACTGATGTACAACAAATAGTTTGATAAAAGTATAAAAATTTATTTGAAAGGCTAAAACCGAAATATAAAATACTAAAGTGGTAAAAAAGTAAAGCATTTTCCAAGCTACATCCCTATAAACAAACTCTTTTATTGATAAAACATTACTTACAGTTGAAGTTATAAATTGAATGAAAAATATTAATCCAAGGTATTTTGCTATTACTCCAGCTTCAATCCATTGTGGTCCAAAAATTAGTTCAAATATCACAGGTGCAAATAAAAAAATTATTAAGGTAAATGGAAGTGCAATTAATATCAAAGATTTTACTGTTTGAAAAAAAATAGGTTTACATTTTTTTTTGTTTGCCTTTAAAGATGAAATCTTTTGAAAGAATACTTGAGAAATAGCTTTTCCAATTAATGCACTTGGAATTGAAATCAATCTGGTTGCAAAGAAAAAATATCCACTAATAGCTTCACCTGATATTTTAATGATAAAAAATAGCGGCATATATGTTGTAATAGAATTAACAAATGATGATGGATTTACTGATAATGGATATATTCTATATTCGTACGTTAATTCCTTTATTTTATTAAGCGAGATTGTATTACTATAAATTTCATTTATAAAAATATTTTTAGCTAGTTTAAAATTTGCAAAAATATTGGAAATGATTAATCCTAGACATAAGCCTAAAACTCCAAATGAATAAGTACCAAAAAATACCTGGGAAAATGAGAGTGCAGCAGACTTATAAATTTTAGCTTTAGCAATATCATTATAATTTTCAAACCTTGTATTTAAATAATTTAAGACATTGAATATTCCTGTAAAAAGAACTGCTGTTGGTAAACCAATAATCCATAAATAATAAGAGTTATTAATTATAGTATTATTGATATCAAAATATTCATAAAGAATTAAGAAAATTGTTAAAAGAAGAGAAGTAAGAAAACAAAAAAACAGTGCTATAATTGCAAGATTAACTGCATGCTTATCCTTGCGAGGGATTAAAGTTGCAATATCATATTTAGCTGCAGCAGATACACCAAATACTGCTGTAAATGCAAAAAAGATTCCAAAGATTCCAAAATCCTCAGGTGTAAAGACTCTTGCCAAATATGGACTTAAAATAAGAGGAATAAGTTGAGAAATAAGTGTACCGAATGAAAGTGTTGATACATCTTGTAAATAAGAATTTTTGGTTGGATTAGACATTACTTATATAGCCTAAAAAAAATTTTATTAACTTTCGCTTAAACCAGCTAAAATTAAATTAATACATTCACTTTCATCATATTTACCTGTATCCAGTGCTAAATAATCTATAGATGGTGGCTCATAATCTTTTGCAAAAAAATGTTCTCTTCCTCTAATATCGTTTGTATGTAAAAATACTTCAAATACTGGGATGCTACTTTTGAAACTTTCTCTTAATTCTTTGTATGGTGCTACAAGAGCAACAATTGTTATAAAATCCTTATTGTATAAAAATTTTGCAATTTTTTGCGCAGTCTTAATGTTATTTTCGCGGCCTTTTTTTGAATAATCTTTATTAACAGTGATATTTCTCAGATCATCTCCATCTACAATTACAACTGTTTCATCGTTATTATTTTTAGAAAAGTGATTTTTTAAAAGATTTGCTAAAGTTGTTTTACCGCTGCCTGGTTGCCCAGTTAACCAAATAATTTTTTTATTGGTCATTATCTTTTTTACCTGAAACTGCCCTGCCTTTTAAATTCTCCCAATCACGTTCAGGTCTAACATTAAGGTTGGTCTTCCATGCTCCAGTAAGCGTATGCATATCAATGCCAATACTTTCTCCAAAAGCTATCATTGCTTGAATATCTTTTGGAAAACAACTTCCACCAAATCCAAGTTTTCCGTCTGGACCAGGAACAGCAAGATGTGAATGACCTACTCTACCATCCATAACAAAACCTTGCATTGCTAATTCCCAATCAACATTTGTTTTATCGGCAACTAATTTCATTTCATTTAAAAATGATACTTTAGTAGCAAAGAATAAATTATTCATATATTTAATTAGTTCAGCAGTTTCATAGTTTGTTTGAATTACAGGTAAAAATTCTCCAAAACGATGTTGATATAAATTTTTAACTTTTTCTGTATGAGCTGGCTCACCTCCAAGAATTACTCTAGATTGATTTATAAAATCAAATAATGCTGAGCGCTCTGTCAAAAATTCTGGATTAAAAACAATTCTTAGCTTTGGAAATTTATTTTGAAGCATTTTACTAGTTCCTGGAATAACCGTTGAACGAAGCAAAATAATATTATTATCGTTTTTATTAATATCATCTATTTCAGTTAAAGATTCTTCAACAATACTCAAATCAATTTCACCAGTATTACTAGCTGGAGTAGGAACTGATAAAAAAATGAAGTCAGAATCATTAATTGCGCTTTCAAGTGTATTATATGACCTAGCAGGATTTTTATCATAAATTCTAATCTCTGTTGAGTAGCCTGTTTGATCAGAAAATCCATGTGCAACCGCGCTGCCAACAAATCCTTTACCAATTATTCCTATTCTATTTTTCATATCCGTAAATATATCAAAACTCTTCTATAATTGCCCTAGTTATAATCTCAATATTATCATCAGTCAAGTAAGGATGCATTGGTAAGCTAAGTATCGTATCTGATAACGATTCTGAAACTGGTAAATCCCCTCTTTTATATCCTAAGTACTTATATCCAGTTTGAAGATGGCCTGAAATTCCATAGTATATTACTGAAGGGATAGATTTTGATGATAGTATACCTTGAATTTTATCTCTTGTATTCATATCGTCAAAAACTATGGAAAATTGTGCATAAACTGATTCATAGCGATCAGGAATATGCTGGAACTTTAATGGTAAATCTTTAAGAGCATTACGATATTTTGAAGCAATTTTATTTCTGGCAATTATTTCATCACTAAAAATAGTCAACTTTTCCAATAGAACTCCAGCCTGTATAGTATCTAATCTAGAATTCATCCCAATCCTGATATTATCATACTTATCAACTCCCTTACCGTGAACTCTTAGTGATTGTAGTTTTTGAGCAATTTTTTCTGAATCTGTAAAAATAGCTCCACCATCACCATAACAACCCAATGGTTTCGCAGGAAAAAATGATGTAGTTGTTATATCTGCAAAAGTACCTACCTTATTATTATCTTTTGATGCACCAAATGATTGAGCAGCATCTCCAATAACAGGTATTCCATGTTTTTTTGCGATATGATTTATAATACGATATCTAGCAGGCAGCCCAAAAAGATCTACTGGCATTATAGCTTTTATTTTTTGTTCAGAATTAAGAATCACTTGTTCAATTAAATCAGGATTTATATTAAAAGTTTCTTCATAGACATCTATCAAAACAGGAGTGGCACCAACCGCTGCAATTGATTCTAATGTAGCTATATATGTAAAGGGAATAGTTAAAACACCATCACCAGGACCTATATCTAAAGCCATTAAAGCTAACATTAATGCATCTGTACCATTGGCACATGCAACGCAATATTCTGCTCCAGAAAATTTTACTAATTCATTTTCTAATTGTCTAACCTCATCACCAAGGATATAACGACCTTCATCTAAGATTTTGGATAGCCTTTTGTCTAATGCTTGTCGAATTGACAGTTGTTGAGACTTTAAATCGATAAATTCCATATGAGGAATATATTATAATTTTGCGTAAATAATAATGGTAATTATTAATTGCGTAGCTATATTTGAAATATTTTTGGGGCCCATAGCTCAATTGGTTAGAGCAACGGACTCATAATCCGCAGGTTCGGGGTTCAAGTCCCTGTGGGCCCACAATGAGCAGTCATTCTTATATTAAAAATCCTAAAAATGATAATATTTTTATTAATGTTAATGGGGAGTTATTTTTAAGAAATAAAGCAAAAATATCTGTTTTTGATAGTGGTTTTCTTTTAGGTGACGGAGTTTGGGAAGGAATAAGACTACATTCCTCAAAATTAGTATTTATTGATGAACATCTGGATAGATTATTTGAAAGCGCAGAGGGTATCTCATTAAAAATTTCCTTATCAAGAAATGAAATATTAGAAGAAATATTTAAAGTATTAGATGCAAATAAAATGGAAAATGATGTTCATATTAGATTAGTTATTTCGAGAGGAGATAAGATTACACCATATCAAAATCCTAACGCGAATGTAGGCCCGATTAACTTTGTTATCATTCCAGAGCATAAAAAAACTAATCCCTCAGTTTATAAAAAAGGTATTACTATTGGTAGAGTGCCCAATATAAGACCAAATGATCATATTCAAAGTCCACATTTCAATACACTTAGTAAATTAAATTGTATACTTGCAAGTATTGAAGCAAACAAACTGAATTTTGATGAAGGAATAATGAATGATTTAAACGGTAATATTAGTACATGTAATTCAACAAATTTATTCTTTATTAAAAATAAAGAGGTTATTACCTCAACTGGTAACTATTGCTTAAAAGGTATTACCAGAAATAAGGCATTGGAAGTTTGTATCCAAAATCATATAAAATATCAAGAAAAAGATTTCACTTTTGATGATATTAAGAATTGCGAAGAAGCATTCGTAACGGGAACATTTGCTGGAATAATACCAGTATCATTTTTAGAAAATAAAAGACTATTATCTACAAATAAATCTTCAATGGTTAATCAAATAAGAAACTTATATAATAAAAAAATAAAAAACTATTTAGGCTAGAATGAAAGTAGCTTGCTGGTCAGGACCGAGGAATATTTCAACTGCTTTAATGAGATCTTGGTCATCCAGGAGCGATACTTCGGTAATAGATGAACCTTTTTATTCGCACTATTTAAAATCAACTAAACTACAGCACCCAATGCGTAAAAAAATTATTGAGAGCTATCCATCAAATAAAAGAGAAATAGTTAGTTTTCTATTATCAGATAATCCATTTAATAAGAAAGTATGGTATCAAAAACATATGGCTCATCACATAACCAGTTTTAAAAATATTGATTATGTATTATCTTTTGAAAATACATTTTTAATTAGGCATCCAAAAAAAGTACTATCATCGTATACTAAAAAAAATAGGCTATCTGGTATAAATGACTTGGGATATGTGCAACAAAAAGAATTAATTAATTTTTTGAGGAAAAAAGGGAAAGATTTTATAGTCATAGATTCAGATAAATTATTAAAAAACCCATCTATAATTCTTAGAAAATGGTGCAAAAAGTTAGGCATTCCTTATGAAAAGAAAATGCTATTTTGGGAAAAAGGAATACATAAAGACGATGGAATTTGGGCTGAACATTGGTATGATTCTGTAATAAATACAAATACTTTTAAGAAGCCTGATAAAACAAATAATTTAACTGTGAATGATTCGAACAAAATTATACTTAAACAATGTATGGTTATTTATGACGAATTAGTAAAATTATCTATTTGATATAATGAAAAAGAAAAAAATTGCGCATGTCACTTCTGTTCATCCTTACGATGATATAAGAATTTTCCATAAAGAATGTAAAAGTTTATCAAAAGAATATGAAGTCCACTTATTTAATAAAGATTTCAACGGAAAGATTGATAACATCATTTTTCATAAAGTACCATTTTTAAGTAATAAATTATTAAGAATCTTAAGTAGCTGGCTCATTGCATTGATTGCTACTTCTTTTAAGAATTTCAAGTTAATTCACTTTCATGACCCTGAACTATTATTTGCAACTCCATTTTGGAAATTATCAGGGAAAAAAATTATATACGATGTGCATGAAAACTATCATAAACAGTTTTCTTCAAGGACAAATTTAAATTTTATATTAAAAAATTTAATAATAATTATGATAAAAATTATCGAAAAAACTTTTACTATTTTTACAAATATTGTCATTTTTGTTATAGATGATTTAAACGATTCTATTGCAAAAAAAGGTAGGTACATTACAATCGGTAATCATCCAATAATTAATTACCAATTTTCCCCAACCAAAAGAAAAAGGCAATTTGTATACTTAGGAAAACTTTCGGAGCAAAGAGGTATTCTGAAAATTGCTAAAATTCTATGTAGAAATAATACTAAACTGGTATTGGCCGGTAATTTCGCTTCAAACGATTTCAAAAATAAGATTTTAAAATACCCTAATGTGGATTATTTAGGTATAATCGATAGGAAAGAAATTGAAGAAGTCATAAAGGAGAGTATTGCAGGGTTTTGTACACTTTTACCAACACCTAATCACTTAAATAGCAGTCCAAATAAATTTTTTGAATACTTATCTTATGGCACTCCAGTAGTTGCATCAAATTTTGAAAAATGGGTTAATTTAATTCCAAAAACGGAAGAGTTTATATTTTATGTAGACCCTCAAAATAACACTGAAATTGAATTGGCTATTAAAAATCTATTGTCGAAAAATGACAATCAAATTAATTATTTTGGAGCTTTAGGATATAATTATGTGAAGACACATTTTGATTGGGATTTTCAAGAGAAAAAACTTTTATTATGTTATGAAAAAATATTTAATTAGTCCTTAATAATTGGTTTTCAACAAGTTTATATTTTTTGCATTTACTTATCCCAGTTTTATTATTGAATTCAAGTCTTTGTCCTTTTTTATTAACCCATCCAACAATCTTGCCTGGGTTACCCACTATTAATGCATGATCTGGTATATCTTTCGTAACAACAGCTCCAGCTGCAATTAAAGCGTACTCACCGATTGTATTTCCACAAATAATTGTAGCATTTGCTCCTATAGAAGCAGATTTTCTAACGAGTGTTTTTAAATAAAATTCGGATCCTCTTTGAGGAAATTCACATCTTGGCAAAAGTACATTAGTGAAAACACACGACGGGCCACAAAAAACATAATCTTCCAGTGTAACTCCTTCATAAACTGACACATTATTTTGAATTTTGACATTATTACCTATTGAAACATTATTGCCTACATTTACGTTTTGGCCTAAGCTACAATCCTTACCAATAGTAGTATAACTTTGAATGTGAGAAAAATGCCAAACCTTTGTGTTCACTCCAATTTTTACATCTTTATCTACAATAGCAGATGGATGAATAAAAAAACTTTTAACCATCAATCCTTCTTTAACTTTTCTAAAATGCTTACAACATCCATTGATAATTTAAAATTATCAAAATCTTCAGACTTTTCATATATGCTTTTAGTAAAAAATTCAAGCTGAGCATCTAAAGGGAATCCAGCCTCATAATCTATTGGAGTACATCCGTGGTCACTTAAAGACATTATTTCGTCGTGGTTTACTACTTTATCATAGAAAAGTAATTCTTTTTTAACGCTTGAATCTTCATAAGATAACATCCCTTTATCGCCTACTATAACAAATCGATGTTCTTTAAATGGATGAAGCCAACTAACAAATATATGGGCACCAATATTCATCGGAAAATTAAAAGAGGAAATAGACGAATCTTCAATATCTTTTCCAAGAAGTTTAAAACCATTATATGAAATTTTATCAGGTACAGAACCACAGAAATATAAAAGTAAAGAAATATCATGAGGAGCTAAACTCCACAACGCATTTTCATGATTTCTAACTTTTCCAAAATTTAATCTGTTACTATAAAGATAAATAATTTTCCCAATTTTATTATTAGTAATCAATTCTTTCATCTTTACAAAGGCTGGATGAAAGAGTAATAAATGGCCTCCCATAATAAAGCAAGAATTTTTGATAGCAAGATTATACAGCTCGTTAGCGTCCTTTAAATTTAAACATACTGGTTTTTCAACAAGAACATTTTTATAATTTGAAAGTAATGTTTTAGTAATCTTGAAATGAGTTTGGGCAGGTGTTGCAACTACATAGCCGTCAAAGTTTTCACTAAAAGATTGTTCAAGATTTGAGAATAGTTTACAATTTCCATTTATTCCAGAAAAAGAATTTAAAATATCTTTATTAAAATCTACGATACCATGTAAAACTTTTAATCTATTAAGTGCATTAATATGGTTTTTACCCCAACCGCCAGCACCTATTACACAAATTTTCATTATTTATTTTAACTCATTTTTAATTTAAAAGTTATGTTATTATTTATTATACTGATTATGATGAATCTATTATTAAATATTTGGAAACAACCTTCATGGATTAAATGGCTAATATATTTAGCTATAATATATATTCTTTTTATTATTAAAGAAGCATTTGCTATTGTTCTTTGGTTTTTGTTTTGTATTATTTTGTATTATATCATCTTTGCTCAAAATATTTTTAAATCTAGGACTTATTATGAAAAAAATATTTAGTGCAATAGCATTATTTTCTGCTTTACTCTTTTCGAACCAGGGACATGATTCTCCATTGGATGATATTAGACCGCATGGATCACAATATGATTTACCTGAATTGACAAGAAATAATTATTTGATGGGCTATTTAAATGAGAACAGATCTTCTTATAGAGTTTCTTATTACGATATAAATATAGATTTCAATATTGAACAAAAATCAATTAAAGGCTTTGTAATAATAAAAGCTGAAAGTATTAATGACCTTAATAAGCTTCAAATTGACTTAGCTGAAAATCTTAATATCACAAGAATTTCTCACAAAAATCAAGAGCTATCTTTTTCTAGAGAATTAGATGCTGTACTAATAGATTTTCCATTCATAATAAATAAAGGTAATATTTTTGAAATTAAAATTGACTATGATGGAGTACCTCAAAGAGCTGATAACCCTCCATGGGCAGGTGGATTTACTTGGTCTAAGGATAAAGATGGACGAGACTGGATTGCTGTATCATGTGAGGGAGAAGGTGCACGAATTTGGTGGCCTAATAAAGATCATATAACAGCAGAAGGGGATAGTGTAAGAATGGCCTATACTGTTCCATCAGATATGGTGGCAATTGGAAATGGAAGTCTAAGAAGTGTAAATGTTAAAAAAGATAAAACCACTTATGAATGGTTTATCAAAAATCCAATTAATAACTACAATATTTCTGTACAAATTGGAAACTATGTTTCGGTACAAGATACTTTGATTAAAAATGATGCAATTCATTTTATGAATCATTATGTGATAGATTACAACGAAGAATTGGCTTCAAACTATTTTCAACAGTCAAAGGAAATAATTCGTTTTTATGAAAAATATTTTGGTGATTATCAATGGTATGATGACGGATATAAATTAATAGAAGTACCTTATTTGGGAATGGAGCATCAGTCTGCAGTTACTTATGGAAATGGATTTAGCCTTTACAATGGAGTTAGAAGTAAAAGTTGGCCTATGTATGGTGTTATTGATCCTTTAATAATTCATGAAACAGGTCATGAATGGTTTGGTAATAGTGTGACTGCGTCTGATCCTACCCATATATGGATTCATGAAGGACTCCAAGTTTATTCTGAAGCAATTTATTTTGAAGATAAATTTAATAGCTATGATGTCGGAGTTCACTATTTGAATACAATAAAAAATAGAATTGTTAATAAAATACCAATTGTTGGTAATGAAGATGAAAATCATTGGGCGCTTCACGGAGATACTTACATGAAAGGAGCATGGGTGATGCATACGCTGAGAAGTGTGATTAATGACGATAATTTATGGTTTGAAATTTTAAAAGAATTTATGATTGAAAATGCGAAAGGATTTGCAAATACAAGAGACTTTTTCAATAAAGTAGATGAAAAAACTAAAAAAAATTATTGGTATTTTGCTGAACAATATTTTTACACACCAAATCAACCTGAATTAGAATACTATCAAACGGATTCAAATTTTTATTATAAATGGAACAATGTAAATGATAACTTTATTATGCCAATTGATTTTCTAGTTAATGGTGTAGAAAAAAGGGTCATGCCTTCGAAAGAATATCAATCATTTCCTATTAGCAAACATAGTCAAATTGAAGTAATGGATTGGAAATTCTATGTTTTACCAACCAAGAAAAATTAATTTAATTTTTTGCTTCTTAGTTTATTTTTTTAATATTAGTTCACTTAGTGCACAAACTTTTTCAGGCTCTATCAACTTAGGTTTTCAGCCTAAAGATGAAGATTTATGGTGGTTAAAGTATAATAATTTTGGTTATAAGATATATCCATTATATCAAGAATCTAAATTTGAAATAAATAAAAAAAAATTTGAATTAAAATTAAATATTTTTTCAAGTTTAGACGAATTTGAAAAGGTATTAATAAATGAATCTTATGTGAAAATTCCTTTCAAAAACTCATTCATAAAGTTTGGTAAATACTATAAGGATTTTAGTTTGTACTTAAATAATCAATTGAGTTCTGGATCAATTTTAATTAGTAATAATGCACAGGCAATGCCAAAGATTGGAATTATTTCAAAATATAGACTTGAAAAACAAAATATTTCCTTTGACTACGGTATTGCTCATGGAATTTTAGATAAAAATATTGTTTATTCAAGTTCTCCATTTTTACATGAAAAGTTTATTTATATAAACATTGAAAATAAAAGTATGATTTATAGCGTTGGATTTGTTCACGAAGCAATTTGGGCTGGAGAAATTGATAGTAATCATAAATTTGCGGGAAAACAGCCTAGTTCAATAGCGGATTTTTTAAAAGTTTTCATTTCCGCGGATGGTCCAGATGACTTACCTCATTCTAACGCTCTTGGAAACCACTTAGGTATTTGGGATTTTTC
>MDTG01051534.1_pt1 | contig 19576 bp, 11 predicted proteins | sample 811421 | NCBI WGS metagenome assembly MDTG01 (sample SAMN05326645, study PRJNA326480) | marine metagenome | isolation source: seawater | place: Pacific Ocean: South East | collected 2011
AATACTTTTCTAACAAGATTATTAACATAAATTCCAGAATTGTCATAAACACCATTTGTCACATTAACACCTGATGTTAAACTAACAACTTTTGTAGTGCTTGAATCATTAATACCGTCTAGACAAGAACCACTAAAAAATTGATAGCCTGATCCCTTTTGTTCAACTTTATAAACATCTATTGATCCATCAACTGCATTTGTTTCTATATCATATTGAGATGAACCATCATCATATGCTATTCCGGTTGTGCCGGAAAATCCTGCTGAATTAGCACTTCTTAATGTTTTTACAGGAATAAAATTTGGTGTAACAAATTTCAGAGCTTCTGCAGCAGTAATTGTGTACATATATTTCCACTTGTAATTATCTTGTCCATACTTATCATCTATGGCACCCGCTTCAGTGCTGACAGAAATGGGACGAGAAGTTGAAACCGCATTATTAGCATTATCCAAACATTTGTAAACATTAAAGTCTGATGTCATTACTATTAATGGATTTGTGGTATTGGCATGAATTGTTGGATCATCATGTGTATACATGGTATATACAGTATTTGATGTCCAATTATATCTTGGTATTACATGAGAAACATCACCATAACTTACTTTTTTCATTGAAATCATTGAATCCCATGGAGAGTAAGTGTTTTCTGATTTTGTATCTTCAGGTATGTCTGGATCATTATCATCAACCCATTCTGTAGTTCTTCCAATAAAAAGATAATAATGATCATTTAAACTTGTTGAACCTTCAGATCCGTCAACTGTAGAACCACCCCATGCGGAGGATTCTTCAACGCTTTCTTTAAATTGTTTTGCGTTATGTATTCTAAATTTTCTTGTTACTAAAGCAGGCATTATTAAAAACTCCTATGATATTCTTTATTTTTATTTATGTTCTTTTCATTATAGTTTGTCCTTGTAATGTATAGTATGCTGGGACATGATATGAACTTCCTATGTATCCAGAATTCAGTTTATGACTGACATGCTGGCCTAAAACTACTCTATAAGGATCAACAGATTCAACTGTATGATACTGGTATTCATTTATTGGCAATTCCCAATCTGCGTCACTTGGACCTTTTACAACAACACCCTCTAGACTAATATTAGTATTTAGTTGTTCTATTCCAATAGTAGATCCGTCTTCCATTAACACATCTTCATTAATACTTAAATTTGTTTTATCTAAAAATATATTATCATCTGCAGAAAAAACATCTGTCATATCAGGATTTTGTTCAAAATAATATTCATCTATTGTATTTGTTTTATAATAGCCAATTTTTTCTTTTTCCAACATTTTTATAATACTTGTTGACCACAAATCTTTACTTGGTTTATATAATTTAAAATCAACTTTATTATCTGTTTGACCATTAGATGAATAGTCTTTTAAAGGCCAATCTGACAATTGAAATAAATTTGCTTCTCTATTATTTGGATCTATATTTTTGATAACAAATTTTTGATGACCAATTACATCATCTAAATTACCATCACATTGTACATAAACAACATCATTTTCATTTAAGTAAAATCCAGGATCTTCTGGTGGAGCCGCAGTTCCACCATCCATAGTTTCATCAAAAAATGAAATATTATATGGATTTGAAATATTGTGTGTCCATCGAGTTAAACTAGGATGGCCACCATCTAAAGGACCAAATACATCATCTAATATCAAAGCTTGGCCACCATCAACAGAATCATGTGGTTTTACTTTAATTTTAATATAACTCTGAGCTACTTCTATTTGTGAATTAATAGAATCTGCACCATTTTGTCTATCATCTGAACTTAATGGTATTGTAAAAGATGTTCCTGAACTTTGATCTACATCATTTGGTGAAATTAAACTTCCATTTCTATAAACTAACAAAGACCCAGGATAATAATTTAAATTAAGAGTAATTGATGTTTCATTAACATTAATATCCATTGGTTCTAAATCATAATGATCTTTTTTATAAAAAACACTAACTGATTCCAAATTATAAGATTGTATAGTAGACCAAAATCTAATATCATGACCCATTTTCTTTTCAGGACTTATTTCATTAGATAATGAATTGCATGCAACTGTTGATATTGTTCCATCTTTTAATGGAACTCCGTCAATATATACTAAACCTTCAGAATTAATTTCAAAATATGTTTCCCAATTTTTGGCGCCAGTTATTGTATAATCAGGAATTTCTACATTCATTTGCTGTTCATAAACAATACCCAACCATCTATAAACTGCATTATTTTGAACTGCTCCCCAATTTATATCCCTTTTATTTTGTTCAAATAATCTTAAATCAAGATGTGATCTTACCACAACCTCACCGAACATTTTAGTTCCAGCTGGATGAATTGTATTTAAAACTAAATCTCTATAATTATTAACATCTTGATCTGCCCACAAAACATATGAAAAATCTTGATAATAACTACTATCTTGTATTTTTTTATGTGAACTTAATTGACCATCTGATCCTTTATAATAACCATCATAATACCTTACTGAATCTAATGTTATTGTGGCATTTGCTAAACCATCACCAACTTCAGTAAAATCAAACCCAGGAGCAGTATTATTAAATGCGGCGCCAGGATTTAAAATTTTAATTTCTGTAACAGATCCGCCTAAAATTGGTATACTTAAACTTGCATCATTTCCAAAAGTTTGAACTGAAGAATATTGGTTTACTTCTTGATTATGACTATTTGTTTTTATTGAAAGTGTTGGTGCTTTATTATATTCTTTACCAAAATCTGTAATTGCTATTTCATCTATTTCCCCAAAAGTTTTATCAATAAATGAAAAATTATCCAAAGTTGAATTAATATTGATTGGATCTCTAAAAGATTCTGTAATCAAATAATCACCAGATTCGGAAATAATAGAATCACTGTCATTTGTTGATAAAACTTCTCTATTTTGTGTAAATGATCCTTCAAAATTTGTATTAGCACTTGTTTGTGAAAAATCTGGTACATCAATTGTTATATCATTAGAATATAAAATACTATCACCAGAAACCCCAGAAACTAAATGGGGATAATATGCTTCACCATTCTCATTAAAGGCATACAAAGGATCACCATCAATAAAAGGAGATCCTTCAGTTGATGTATATCTAAAATTTGTATTTGAATAAACATCAATAACTAAACCCTTTTTGGTAGAAAGAGCATCACCATATACTGTATAGTTTGATATTAAAAATCCTGGTCTTATGGGAATATCTGTATTTGTTGACAAAAACAAAACATGAGTAGTACAAACATCACATAATCTTTCTTGATTAATTGGTCTAGTGAACAATGTTGTAGATTTTAAAGAAGATATTTCAGCTTTAGCACTTGACGTAGGTAAAGATTCATGATTATTGAAATCAACAATATCACCAACTTGATAACCATTTCCCATATTATCAATATTAATTCTAACAACCTGATCTTGAGAGGTTTTATTAATTTTTAATTTTGCTCCAACACCAGTTTGATTAACTAATTTAGCCTCATCACCATCAATATAACCATTTCCACCATCCACAATTTTTATTGAAGTTTTTGCAGGGTCTGTTGTCAACATTCCTAATAAATTTGTATTAGCATAATTACCATCATCTCCTATTGTTGTCGCTTGAATTTTTTCACCAAGAGTAAATCTTCCAATAACATTTTTCAAGAATAATTCCAAAACACTAGTTGAAGCAACTTTTTTGAGAGAAACATCTGTTATGAATGCTGAAGCTAATGATGTTTCTCCCACAATTTCTTTAGCAATGAAATTATAATTAGAAAGATCAGGAGTAATTTGTAATGTTGTTTGTACTATCCATTCACCAGCAGAAGGTTTTAATAAATCTACTTTTGGATAATAAAATTCTAAATTTTCTTGAAGTCTACCTCTAACAGGACCAAAAGCCATATTAAATAAAGTTTTATATGATCTTTCATTTCCTTTTTCTAAATATAATTCTTTAACATGAGTAAGAAATAATTTTTTATCAACTTTTAACCATTCTGGAAAATTTTCAAAAAATTCACCTTTGTTTTTACCAAAATATTCATTATTAACTTCATCTGGATCAGTCCAATCTATTAGATTTTTAGTAGCATTTAATGGATTTCTTTTATAATGATTTAATATACCAGAAGCCGTGTCAGAAGAAATTATTTCATCTTCTTCAAAAATAATACTTTTGGTTTGGTGAATATAAAGATAAATACCATCTCCCAATTCTCCACTAGAATCAACAGAAAGTATTTTACCAAATGCTTTAGAGTTGGCACCACGTATTGTTGTACCTTCTAAAAAATTTCCTGTAGAATCTTTTACGCAAAGTTGAATTGATTCTAAAAATTGATAGTAAGATTTTATGAACCTTACTAAATTTGGATTTTCATTTCTAATTACTTCAGGAAATTGAAAATCTATTACAGATGATATATTATTATTTACTAAAGCCATTAGTAGCTAGCACCAGTTGAAGTGACTTGAGTTGTTAATGAGGGATCAGAAACTTCTGATCTTCTCTCTAAAGCATTAACATCTATTGTTGTTATTATAATATCTCTTTCTAATATTTTTAGAATTTGTTCTCTTACAGGAACCAAATCTTGAAATTTTGGTTGAATATGTATACTGACAACGTTACCAACTGCTGAATTTGGTAAAAATGCTGATAACGTTATTAAACCTGTTGAATAATTTACAGTCCCAATATTTGTTCTGACAATAATTTTAGTTTGTCCGACCATACGATATATTCTTAAAACACCATCAAGATCATCAATTCTACATGAATCATACAATGTACCAAATGAGTCACTATATGTAAAAGCACTACTATCAATTGATCCTTGATAACCTGAGAATGGATGATTTATTTCATTATTTAATTTAAAAGTATAAGTTGTACTCAAACTATATGAAGGAGTAAATGTTGTATAAGTTTTTATATTCATTAAAACATTTGTTATACTATCTTCTGATTGAGATACAAGATTTAATAAATTAGAATACTTAAAATTTCTTCCAAACATTTTTAAACTAGAATTGTCATAATCAACAACTGTTTGTTTGACTAAAGAACCTATTTCTGCAGAACCAACTAACGATTTTACTGAATCATACTTAACAATAATTTCTGGAACAATATTAAAAATTACTGGATCAACAATAACTGGTGTTATTGACATCATTTTTCTTTCATTCAATAGTCGAGTTATTGCAGATCTTTGAGCAGAAGTTAAAAAATCTCCTGTTTTGGGTTTAACAACTATATAAACTCTTCCATAAACAGGATCTAGTTCTTCTTCACCTCCCCAAGATTGTACACTATCTGCGTCTGGAAAATTTTGATATACTAATGCTTGATAATCTTCAGCTGTTACAGCTCTCTTTTGTGCAGCATAAGTTTTGGGTGCATTAAATTTTACAGATTCTATTGACTCTCTTTCAGAACCACCAAATGATGGTGATATTGTAGCAAGTGTTACGTTTGTATAACCACCAACTGCGTCTAAAGGATTGAAAACAAAACTACCGTTACTTTCTTGACCATTACATATTAAACATTTAATAATTACCAAATTACCGTCAGATAATCCCCTTGAAACATTTCCATCACCAAATTCTATTTCATATCTTCCATTAGTTGTTTCTGAACAAAAATAAACATTTGATGTTGGTTTTAAGTCTGTAAAATCACCAACTTTTTCAAAAATACTATATGTAAAATCATTCTCAGAAGGTTTAACAGTGACTTCAATTGTAGATATATCAACATTAGAATTGGGAATAATAAATTTTTGTTCAGGATCTGTAGAATTTTTTGTGTAAGTAAATGTTGTTGGATATCCTTCTTTCACATCCATAACAGATGAATAATTTCCCGCAGAAGATCTGGACATTGTAATACTATCAGTTGTACAAAAAGTATAAGACTTACCATTTTTTACAGATTCAAATTTAGTATACTTATCAACTACAAAATTTTCTGGATTATCAACAGGTGTTACATTTACTAAAATTTGCGCTCTACTTCCTTGCATTGACCTTGGAGTATAATTTAACATTTTGGCTTTTGAAGAAACAGATGATCTTATTGATGCTGTATCTAAAAACATTTCATTCGCTAACATATTCATATAGTATGCGTTATAGTGAGTATTATAAGATAAAACATTTAAAATTTGATTTAAGGCTGAAGCACTAAAATCATAAGAGGACAATACAGATTGATTGGACAAAAATGATTTTAAATTTGATTTAATTTGCTCAAAATCCAAATCTGTTACATTTAATTTATTATTAGAAGTGGTCATCATTCCCCTTGAATTTGCAAAAAGTCTGTTATTACTATTGTTTCACTTCTTCCAATTTGTGAAACAAATATTGTTATTCTGTATCCATTTTCATCAGGCCTTGGATTAATTTCAACACCTTTAAATGTCACTACATCTGATAGAGATCTTTTGATAGAATCTTCAATAATTTTTTTCATACCTTGTGCAGAAATATCATTAACAAACTCGAATAAAAATGATTCTAGATCACAATAAAAATCTGGATCAAATAAAGCCTCATGTCTTCTTGTTCTTAATAAAAATTTTACACCTTGAACAACAACATCATCATTTGATTTAATTAAAAGATCATGTTTTACAAATTGATTATTTTCATCATTATCAAAATATTTGTCAAGATCTTCTTGTGAATGTGTTGGATCTAAAGCAAATGATAAAGAGACGTCCAGTAGACCTAATTTTTCAGTTCTACTATTTTGCCAATTTGAAAGGGAAACTAAATCTCTAGTTTTACCCTCATATCTCTCTAATTTTTTATCTCTCTCTAGAGACGCGTGTGAATAAGCCATGATACTAATATTTATATGATTATTAAGAAAGTCCTAAGATTGGTTCTAATATACCAAAAGCTTCTTGTTTGGTAGAGTCTTCACCAAATGCACTTTGTAGAATCACCGTCCCAAATGTAAAATCTATATTTTCTGGTGGAGCGTTTTGAGCACTAGTCATTGCTTTTCTTATTCTTTTAACCCCACCCTCTTCAACTGGAACGTATAAAAACCAAATTCCCGCATCTATTACTCCTATTTTTAAAATATCAATAAATTCTTGTATTATATCAATAATTTCTTCTAACTGTGGAATAATTTCATCTTCTATAAATTTTATAATTTCATCAATTGCTTTAATTGTAGTTTCCAATGCACCTTTAGTTGAGTCTAATAAAGTGACAATCAAATTTAATGCGTCTCTAAATCCTGGAAGAATATCTTCCAATGTAAGATTATCCCAATTAGGATACATACCTTCTGATTCAGCAGTTATCTTTGGTGTTTCTTCTTCTAATGGTTTTTTTGTTAAAACATTACAATATCTTGGAGCTGGCATTTGAGAACCTGTTTGTTTATATCTTGGTAAATACAAATGTTGATCTAACATATTTTCAAAAAAGTTTTTCATATCCCCAGCCAAAGTTCCTGGATCAATATCCATTGAAGATCTTCCAAAGAAAAGTGAAATAGCTTTTTCAGTTTCTGCATCTGTGAATTCTAAATTATAAGTATCATAATCACTCCAATTAATTTCTACAATATTATCTTCATCTCTAGTTACCATTCCCTCTAGCAAATTTTGAAATTTAGTTCTAGCTTCAGAATCACTTTGATCCATTACAATTTCATAATCAGCTATATCATCTTCTGAAAAATCATATGAAAGTTCATCCTGTAAAAAATATCCACGTTTTCTCTGAAATCTTCCACTCGCAACTTTTTCTAAAGTAAATAAATCAGGATCACCAAATAAAGTAAAAGATCTATTAGCTATCATTTGTTCCAAAAGACTAAACTTAGTTTGTCTTCTTCTTTCTAAACTAGTTAATGAAGATTCAATATCATCAAATTCAGCTTCAGTTAAAACAGATGTTCTTGCTATCACCAGACTGTCTCTTTCAGATATCAACTTAGATTTTTCTGCTAATATTATTGAATTTTTTGTTGAAATTGATGTTAAATCTTCTTTTCTATTGTATATAATAGTTTCTAATTGATCCAAAGTATCTCGTAAACTAGAGTTTATGTCTATACTTGCAAGTCTTTCATCTGACGCAATTAGTGCAATAAGTCTTTCATTAAAGGATAAAGAGGAATCTTTTAATTGTTGTTGTAATTTTATTTTAGTACCATGATTTGTAAGAGTTTCATCATATAAAGTTTTGGTTTCTCTATATTCATCAACAATAGTCATATATTCACTAGGTGCATTATCAAAATCAACTATAATATCACCCTCTCTCTTAACAAATCTCATAAATTCTGAATCAACAGCATTCCTTGCAGCAGTTTCTTCTTCAGCAGGCCAAGTTTCAGGTGGAGTGTACAAATTATCCATTGTAGTATTCCACGTTTCTCTATAATTTTTTCTTCCCAATTCTAATGCCATTACTTCCCAACGAAGATCAATATATTTTGTTTTACTTTTTTCAAAAATATCAGTCATTCTACTTCTTTTAGTATCTAAAATAACATTATAGTCTGAAATTACTGAATCAATATCACCTGCTTGGTATTCTATTACTTCTTCATATGATTCATTTACTGTTCCGGGAAAAGCCTCTTGAATTTCTTTTTTTATAGAATTATAATTTGTTAAATCAGATTCAATTGCTTGATATTCTGTATCATTACCAGAAATTTTTGAATCTTTATCATTTATATTTCTATTAAGTAAATCAATCTGTGTTTGTAATTCTGCCACTTGTCTTCTATTAGATCCTTCAAGATCAGCATAAGATTCATTATTTCTAGTTGTTTGTCTTTTAATAATTTCATCTAGTGCTTTTATTTCCAACCATAATGTAGCTTCTTCTTCATTTCTAGGATAAGTATTAAGTGTTTTAGCTAGGGACTCTTCTTCTGTTCCATCTGGTAAAGTAGTAAGTTCTTTCCAAGCACTAATTCCTTGTAAATAGTTCAATGCTTCTGTTTCAGGGACATTTACGAAATACGTTAATTGATGTCTATATTCTTGAGGATTAGTATTAATTTTATTTGAATAATGAAAATATGCTTTTATCAATTTAGATTGATCTAAAATTCTTTGTGATACAAGTCTATCTAACATAATCATTCTAAAGACCTCTTCAACATCTGTACTATCATAAAATGGTGTTCCGTTTTTTAATGTAAAAATAGGAGTCTTTGTAAAATTATTCCAAAAACCAGAAATTCCAGATGTATCTTCATCAACATATTGTGCATCTTCTGATTCATCACTTTTTCTAACAGACATAACTTCTTTAGATGCACCGCTAGTATTCATTTTAAGAAATCCTGAAACTTCAACTTCAACTAATGTATCACCAGGCAAAGTCCCTATTATAAAGTCTTGATGTTGTACAATTATTTTTTGCCTATATCTTATTTTTTTAGTCTGACTTTCTGCATTAAAAATATCAAGGCCTTGATACATTCCATCTGTACTGAATGTTCCCATAGGTAATTCAGGATCACCTCCAGGTTGTTCAGAATAAACAACTTGTCCTTCACTTGTCATAACAACATCAGGCCCTCTGGTTGAAGGAACTTCTACTCTTTCTGGTTCTCCAACACTAATAATCTGCATAATTTCTTTTGTTCTCAAATTTTTTAAAATAACTTTATCTTGATTATACCTTTTTATTCCTCCACCATACCTAACAAAATTATCAGAATTATGTCCCAATCTCCATTCATCTCTAGATGATAACACGTCTGCATCTTCTCCTGCAATAAATGGCCAATCTTTCTCAGCAGGATTATTAAAATTATTTGGTGCACACAAATTTTCTACAACAATTTCTTCTGTCCTATATTTGTAAGTAGTATTCATTGCGTTTAAAAAAACATTTGCTGCTCTTGCAAGTGGTCCACCAGAACTAAAATAATTATAAAGTTTTACAACCTTTGCTGCTATTTTGGTTGGATCTGTTGTACCTGCTATCATGATTAAAGCACCCACTCTACCATTATCTGAAGTCGTAGGTTTATCTAAATCAAGTTTATCATCAAAAGATTCATTTATAATTTTTAACATTTTTGTTGGTGGACAGACTTTCCAATTTTGAAATGGTGATGTTACAAATTTTAATAAATCAGATGGTATATCATAGTGTTTTGCTGCATTAGTCAAAACAGCTTTCTTTGTTATTCTATCAAAAACTTTACCATTATAAATTAAATATTTTCCTGGGTTGTCTCTATAATGTCTAATTCTGGGTTCATAAGGATTAGAGCCAAGAGCGGTGAAGTAAGTGACTGCTTCTGTTTTTGCTTGATCATATTGTCTTGACTTTGCAGCTAGTAAGTTAATATCTTCAATTGGTTGTACATGAAAAAATAAATTATTTGTAAATGGATTTATAGAGAGTCCTGATAGATTAAATCTATTAAATTCTAAATTATAATTTCTTGATGATACTTTATGATCTTTTTCATTTAAATCTTGACTATTAATAAAAAGAACATAAATTCCAGCGCCCATAATATCATCAATTGTTTTTTCAGCAAGTTCTATTAATTGCTCAAGAGCAAAAACTGCAGGATTTAATGTTGCTAATGCTAAAGTTCTATTAGCATACATTAATGTTTTTCCTGCCTCCAACGCAGATTTATAACCATTAACTAATGCTTGTGTACTATCAATAATTTCACCAAACGCTCTAGGAGTTTGAAAACTAACATTTAACCATGTATTAGATAAACCAGCTTCTTGAAAAACAGCCCATCTTTCATCACCATTAAGAGCTTGCCAATCTCTAGGAGTTCCACCTTTTGTTAATCTAACCTTGTCTGGATCTCCTGAAGCGCCAGAAAATTCATCAAATGCACCAGTACCTTTAGCAGCATCTACTATTTGTTTTTTAACACTATTGACATCTAAAATATTTTTAGGTATGATCATTTACTTTTCTTCTTTTACAGAGTTTTGTTTCAACATAGAAACTTGATCTTTAAATTCTTTTTTTGCAGTCTTCAATGAGACTAGTAAGTTTTCTAATGCATCAAGAGTTTTATTTGGTGGCAATTCTTCTTCAGTTGTTTTCCATTTAAATTTTTCTTCAGCTTCCATAATATTTTCCCCTTCCATTCAAAATGTCATATTGATTTCTTTTATCTCTAATTGATTTATAACGAAAATTTATAGATTCTACCTCATCCACAACATTTGATATAAGATTAATATCATTGCCCAAACTTAAATTTACAACTTCATACAAACTTCTTCCATAAGGTGCTAATGATGTTGCAGATTTGGCTGGTATTGTTGAAACTCTTATAGCAGGTATAGATCCACCACTTGATTGTGATCCTGTATAAGTCGGTTCACCAATTCTAGAATTTAATTCTGTTATTCTATTTGTTATACTTGTATTCGCAGTTAATAAAGATGAATATAAATCTTGAATATTTGAAATTGAAAATGTTGCTCCATCATAGTTATTAGAATTATATTGAGTAGCATCTCCATCAACATCATCAAAATCTAAATCACAATTACCAATAGATGTATCAAATTCTTCTGCCGCTGATTTTTTGGATGAATCATATTCAACTCCACTGTCAACTTCCATAATAGGATCTCTATAACTTGCTAAACCATCTAAATCATCAATTTTTGAATTTACATATTGATAATCAGAAGAAGCATATACATCTCTTAATTTATTATATCTGCAAGAAGTTTCCTCAATCAAATATTCTAATTCATGCCTATAATTTATTATTTGGCCATTGTTACTATCAATATTTGCTGTAACATTATGATTAAATTTGTGTGTTTCTATTTTATCGTTTGAATTTAAGTAAAGTATATGGGCAGTTGGTGGATTTGCTGTACCAGATGAATTTGTATAAATGTGGGTATTTCCTGCTGGTGCACTAGTATTTCCCCATGAATAAGGAAATCCTGATGGTACTGTCCCAAGGTCAGGATGTCTGGCATTTTGTGCATATCCAGAAGTTGATGAAACTGATAATGGTGCAGAACTATTAATTATATCGTTTAAATCTTCTCTAACTCTTTCAATAGCACTTGTTAAAATTGTTGTTCTTCCATCCGCATATTTTGCTAAAGGTTCCTCTCCACGTCCCGCACCAGATTGAGGTATTGTTGTTGGTGATATTTGAAAAGTTGTATATACTGTTTCTGTCCACGTATGAGTATTATTAGAATATTCTACTTCTTCTGAATCAATTGTGGGATGAACTTGTATTAAAGGATTTGGTAAGTAAAAAAACTTTGCTGCCGCATCAATCATATATCTATAATCACCAATATTAGTACCACTATTATCTTTTCTATTTTCATCATACTTAACAAACCTGCCAGCAAAAATATCATTCATTCCTAAACTTTGTGGTTGTGCTCCTGTATCTGTTCCATATTCATTTATCGCACCCTCAACTGCAGGATTAAATGGATTTGATTCAACATTTGGATAATTTCCTGAATGCTGTCCTACTTCGTTTCCACTAGAAAGTAATTCAGGATCTGCAGATTTAAATAAGTCCATATTCCCATAAGGACTGACAAATTTAGACAATCTACTTTCAAATCCAGTATCATCTAATAAAGTTGATTCTGCTGGTGATTCATTTATCGCTGAATAATCTGCATCGTTGTCTCCCAAAGGTTTCCAATTAGGATTAGGTTGCATTCCCTCTGTAACTATTTGAGCTAAAGCAAATAATGAATGTTCTTCAGTTATTAAATTTTTTACTTGAATTTCTGTGTCTGTAAAAATTAAATCCAAATTGGAATTTAACATAATGATATTTTCATCAGTATTAACAGCTGTAACTGTCAAATTAGAAGACCAATCTGAATGTGATAATTCTGAACCAATGTTTACTAAACTAGCATTAGAAGTTGATATTCTATCAGACGCATTATTACTTAAAAGATCTATGACAGAATTGCCTGTTATTGTTATATTTTCATAAATTGGATTAAAATTTTTTAATCCCAAAAACTCACCAACCGCTGGAGCTTTTGTACTTGTATTATTTGATCCTTGATTTAAATCATGAGACAATGTTATAAATTGATCCCCTGTACTGTTAAATTCAACTGATCCAATATTAGCATATGCAAACAATTCATTCCAATTTCCTTCTTCACTTTGAACATCATCACCAAAAGGAACTGTATTACCTAAAGCCATTGAAAAGGAAGGATTTACAAATGCTGTATTATTACTTGTAAAATCTAATAAATTTCCTGTCTCTCTACTTCTAACAAAATAATAATCATCAATATGATTACTATATGTATTTGAGGTTCCATCTGATTCTATAGATGTTTCTGTGCTTCCAGAAGTATTATTTAAAGATATAGAATATGTATTATTAATATCTTTAATCAAAACAACAAATTTTGGCTTAGAATTAGTGCCGGAAGTCAAAGAAGGAAAAGAAAAATTGGTCAAAGATGAATATGAAGAAGAGGAATTTAAATTATAATGCAAAACATCTGAACTATTTGCACCTAAACAATTTGCTCTAATTTTGGAAAGTTCTAAAGTAACATCATGTAAATTTTGTCCTGATCCATAATCATTATATAATGGTGCACATAAATGTTGAAATGTATCTTCAAATAATTGTATTTCTTTAATAGAAGTTAATCTTGAATCAATAACCTCAAATGAAGCGTTATTCAAATCACTAACTATTTCATCAATTTTTTCATTTCTTGTTGTCATGACGGCGGTCCTGATACTACTACTGGCGGTGATCCAGGTATTACTGCAGTTATTGTTATTGTTGTTGTATAATTATTTATCGCTTGTGATAAATTTTCACCAAACATTGCACCTTGTGGTGGGTATTTTTGAAATATCATTCTTAAATCAGAAAGTAAACCTGCAGGTACTGTAACAACTGATATAAATCTATTAGTTGTTAAGGTCATAAAACATTGATTTATTTTTCTAGCAACATTTGTACCAACAATTCCTCCTGATGGAGATCTTCTTTCAAAAATATTTGCTAGTTGTGGTGTTAATGTTTCTAAACCAGACATATTAACGAAAGTTCCTCCTGCTGGGTCCATTAAACCACTTGTATATTGTCTTATCCCATTTGTTATAATACGTGCTGCCTCAAAACCTGTAGCATTATATTTTCCAAATCCACTCATTAATGTAGATTTTAATCCTGGTAAATTTAAAGCCATAATTATCCTAAATTATACATGCAGCAATTTTTAGTTTTAAAGCTTGAAGTTGTGCCGTATTTAATGGTGTTCCACTATTTCCTGATCCTGTAGGTACAGTAATTTTTGCTATTTCATCTATCAAATCATCAAAACAAGATTTCAAAGATTTTATAGAAGATCCTATAGACATCGGCGCTTTTGAACTTAATGATATAATACCAGCATCTAGAGCCATAGCACCAGGAGTTTGTGCGGTTATTACTGCTGGAGCCATGAAAAATTTTCCTAATGTACCAGATTTTCCAAGAAACATATTAATATATCCTGTAGATCCCTCTGTCAATTCTGCTACACCTATTTCTATTGGACTTACACCACTTTTTATGTTTATTCCCCCACCAGGTAAAAAAGGAGTACCAGTACAATTTAAATTAATAGAACCCAAAGTTGTTCCAAGTGTTAAATTTCCAGTAATTGATTGTATTTTTGATGCTCCTTGAGATTGTATAGTAAAATTTGCAGTATTTGCTTGAAAAATTCCTGAAGATTTTATTGCTAGTTTTCCATCAGTTTCTAATGTTAAATTATTTCCACCTAAAATTTTTGTACCAGTACTTCTTAGATAATAATCTCTACTTTCTGAATTAAAACTTCCAAATGGGGAATCAAAATAATAATTTCCTGTTTCTAAATATGAATAATAAGATCCACCCGCGCCAACTTTAGTAATAAAGTTTGAATCTCTACCACTCGCAGATTTATTAACATAAAGTTGAAAACTACCATCTATTGTTTCCATTTTATGGTTTGAAACGTGTTGATATAAATTATCATGAATAATGTTGTACAATTTATTTGTGGATTTATTAACTACTGTTCCGTCAGGATGATACTCTGTAAAAGATCCTGATCTATGATATAAATGTATTCTTTCAGAATCAGGAGTATCATCTAATTCAAAAACATGACCACTTTCTGTTTGTGTCACATGATTATATGGATATCTTGCATTGTATGGTGTTTCAGGTTCCCCAAAGGTTGTTATGGTAGGTAAATTTCTTGGTACTTTAAATTTTTCTTGTGATCTTGTAGATGTAGCACCAACTTCTTCTGCAGTACTAGTATCTATTTTCATTCTTTTAATTGGACCTTGGTGCCCTGTAATTTGACCAGATGTAGGAATGTCTCTATGTCCACCATCTTTGATAGATTTCCTTTTCCTTCCAAGAATTGAAAATCGACTTTCAACTGTTTTTAAATTATCTTGTGTTCTCAATCCTGATGAAGAGTCATAAAATCCTCTCGCTAAAGGCGGTGTTGTTGGTTGATTTAAATAATTAAAATCAGGATAAGGAGAAATTTGTTGTTGTTCTGTAATTACAACTGGACCATTGTTAAAACTTAAATCTTCTGGTTCCCTTGGAACTTTATCAGAAGCTCTTTGATTATCTGCACCATTTATTAAAGATCTAATTTTTTTCTGAAATGCTGTTCCAGAAAATATATGTTCATTTTCTTCTATAGCATTATCATATGCTCTAGAATCATAAAATCCTTGTGTTAATGTATAAATTGATCTAGTATCTAATTCTGGAATTCCTGGCAATGTTCCCATCATAACGGGATCTTGAGCTGTTTTACCATCTTTGAAAAATCCCATCACCCACGTTCCTTCCACAGGACCCACAGGTGCTTGACCTACAGCCGTTTGTGAAGCTGAAGTAATAGGCATTAATGGAAAAGCCCAAGGTAAACCTTCTGTTGGCATTAATTTTTTATCTTCAGTATGCCAACCTAAACATCTAACTTTACATCTCCCAAGATATAATGGATCATGTCTATCTTCTACAACACCAATCCACCATATAAAATCAAGCCCCATTGATTCATGTGTTAGCATCAACTGTCTCCCATAATATTATCATCATCTCCTGTATAAGGATCTGGCAACTTATTCATTAAACTATCTTTCATAACATTAATATCTAAAGTGTGCTCAGTACCTGCTTGATCTCTTTGAAAAACGTGAGATACTCTAGTTACTAAAAAATTTCCTGAAACCAAACTGTTAAGTGATGAACCAGATGAAATTTGAGAAGGAGAAGTAGTTTCTTCATTTAATGCAGAAGGAATATCTAAATATATCACATCACCAACTGATCTACTTGTATTTCCTTTTACTCTAATGTTATATATGAAGCTATTAAGTAAGTGACTTTGCATTTTTCTTCTACTAAACCAATGTTCAATATTATTATCTCTTATACTCATATCTGTAACAAAAGAATTATCTTTTGAATCTATACCAAATTTACTTCTACATCCAAAATTAGTAGAAACTAAAGAAACATTTGCCATTTGACTATTACTCACTAAATCTGATCCAGTAGAAACTACATTATTATCCTCAAAAGTATAAAAATCAGCAAAATTACTGTCTATGTTTGGTGATTCAATTTTTAATGTATTACTTCCAAAATCATTAGGAATTTGCACTGCATCTTCTGTAATAATAGCACCAGTATCACTATCAATAACTCTTGAAGAATGACCTCTTTCAATAGAATTAGTATAGTGTAAATCATGAATATCATATCTCATTCTCAACATATTATGAGCAATCATCCTATTTCCATACATTCCATTTTTTAAATTATTATCAACTTCAATAGAAGACGTTCTATTATAATCATCAATATTATGACATTCATGAACAAATTTCTTAAACCAATCATCACCCGGTAAATTTGTTGGAGCATAAAAATAATTAAATTTTGATGGAATTTGCATAAGAGTTTCTAGAGATTTAAATTGATATCCGTATTTCAATGTTTCAAAAAATGAAAAGAAAGAACCCTTACTAGTTGATTCTGTTGATTTTGATCTCGCTGCTAAAAATGAAAGAGCATCAAATGGAGACATTCCTGGAATAGATATATTATATTCACCTGAGGTATCCTCCAAAGATAATTCTTTTACAAAGTCTCTAGTCCAACCAATATCTATATTTTTTTTAATATAATTATCATATATGTCACTAACCATATCTTTAATTGATTTAAAAGAATAAGATTTTTGAACTTTTGTTTTTAAATTAAAAATATATTCAACACTTTTAAAATGTAAAGTATAAATGAAAGTCCTTGGATTGTTTGGATCTTGGTTAAAATTAGTAATTTTAACAACTCTAAAAACTTTATCAATTTGATCAATATTTGAATCAGATCCTTTAGATTTAAATCTAATAAGAATATATTCATCACCTAAAATTGGTATTCTTTCCCATAGTCCTATTGCATCAACAATTTTAATAAATCCATCAACATATGGAGAAAATATATTTTCTGTTACACGTATTTCATTAAATATAAGTGATAAATCAATAGCAACAGAAAAATTATTTGGACTAACTAATTTGAGTTGAGAAATTTCAACTTCTCCAGGTTTTTCAGGATATTCTGTTAAATAACGTCTAAATGATGTATCATTTTCTAAAATTTGATCAAAAGATATCATTAAATCCTTTTTGCAAAGAGCTCTTTAGCATTGTTCACAATATCTTCTACGTAAATATTTTCTATTAACCTAATATTTCTTTTATCATCATTTAAATCCAATTCATATTGATAGTTTGTTACAACTTTTTCTCTACCAGTGCCTAATTGGATCAATCTTCTATATCCTGCCTCATCAATTTCAATTGTTCTTTCTGCTAACTCAGGATGATCTCCTGTTTCTTCAACAAATGGTTGTATAATTTCTTCATAATGATGAATTGTACTAATTGCGTTATCCAAACTTCCATATTTTGTTATAATAAACTTTCTTAGTGATTCTGCAGACATGGGCCATTCAAAAATAGGATCAAATATATTATTAGATAAAAATATTATCCATGTATATTTTATTGAACCATAATATTCATGTGCAATATTATCTGGCCTTTGTCCATCAGGAACAAAATAAGGATAATAATTGAATACAGTATCTTTGACACTATTTTTTAATTTAGTTCTCATTGTAATATCAGTAACCAATTTTTTATGTAATTGATCTACTAATATTCCTGAATTATTTTTAACTTTATCAAAAGTGTAGGTTCTATTTGGAATATATGTGAAATAATTTGACATTAATTTTTCCTTATCTAAGATCTGGGTTCAAATCTTCGCCCTGAGTATTCATAACCAGGCTCGGTAACTGGTGAAGATTCAAAATCTTGAGCGAAATGTTTTTGAATGTCTGATGTTTTACCATCATATTCTAAAATAAATTCTGATTCCATAAAACTTAAATCTAACTTTGTATGAACAGGCATTGCATCTTTTCCACTATCAGGTGGATCATAAAAAGCTGGTCCTTGTGGACTATCAAAATTTATTCCCATTTGTGTCAAAACTGATCTCTTAATTCCCATTTGTGAAAATTCTTTTGTACCATTTGCTGTTTTTATGTAAAAATCAATATAAAATTCGTGTGGAAATCCAAAGTAAGCACTTTTTAATTTCCAAAAATCTTTCATTTTGGGTAACATTGATTTTTTTAATGTTTGTACTATTTCACTAACTGCCTCTGCCTCTTCATAACTTCTGGGCCAGAAATCAAATGAAAAATCATGTGTTCTAAAAGCACCTGGTCCTTGATAAATTAATGATGAATGTGGATTAATAGCAAATCCTATACCCGCTTGCAATGGATTAAGTGTTCCAGAAGAAGCAGCGCCACCAATTGCTAATTGTGCGATTGAACCTCCTGCATCACCCAAATTATTTACCGTATTTTTTAAAACTATCCCCGGATCAGTCTGGACATTTCCACCATTATAAACAGCTTTACCTGCTGCGCCAAGAACTGATGATATTGCAGCAATAAAAGGATTTTTTGTTACTAATGAAGTTATTGCTGCCGGACCTACAGTTGCTGCCATATTTGCTAATCCTTGTTCAAATACCCTACCACCTCTAAACTCTTCATATTTTCCTGAAAAAGAAGTTTTTAATGATCCAGGTGGAATATGCAATGCTATTAAATGAGAAGCTGATGATAGTCCCAAATTACTTCTATTTCCTGGTCCTCCGGGTTTTATGTAAAACATAACAAAATTTTTAGTATCTGAACTCTCCATTGCTAAATCAATCGGATATTTTTTAATACCTATTCTTTCACTTTGTGTTGGATCACCATAATTTACACTACCAATTGGTACTTGTTGTGCAGCACTTGACATTACTTGAGACGGATCGGCCATTTTTTTCTTTCCTCTATAAATATAATATAACTAGACATTTTAATCTATTTCTATTTATTCAGATGATTAAAAAAGGTAAATATAAACCAATAAA
>MDTG01229649.1_pt1 | contig 19571 bp, 16 predicted proteins | sample 811421 | NCBI WGS metagenome assembly MDTG01 (sample SAMN05326645, study PRJNA326480) | marine metagenome | isolation source: seawater | place: Pacific Ocean: South East | collected 2011
AGAACCTTTTAAGATCCGCTTTAAAAATAGCCCATGTATAGAATGCAAGAGCAGCCCATATAAGAGCAATAGCTATCAAGTGCCAGCTCGTTAAAACCTCCTCTAATAGGACAACAGCGCAGAAAGACTGCAAAATTGGGTTTAGATATTGAATTAATCCGACAGTCGACATACGGACTATTTGAGTTGCATAGGTCATCAAAATAAGTGGCCCGGCAGTAATTACGCCTGAGAACATAAGCAATCCCAGTGTGAGCGCATCGGGGATATGTCCAAGCCACATCAAATATACTACTGCTAAGGGCAGCAAGAGCAGCACTTCAAGGGTCACAGACACGATAGAGTCTAAATCAACAATACGCTTTAAAAGTCCATAAAATCCAAAAGTTATAGAGATAACGAGAGCCAACCAGGGAGGTGCACCAAGCCCAAAAGTTAAAATCAGAACTGCACCCACAGCAAATATCACCGATACCCATTGAAGCATAGAAAGGGTCTCACGAAAAACGACTAGCCCCAAAAGCACCATTACAAGTGGAAAAATATAATAACCAATCGAAGATTCCGTCACTCGTCCAGCGCCTACTGAGAAAATAAATACATACCAATTTATGCCAATCATCACCCCTGCCAAAAAAATCAAACTTAATTTTTTAGGTGATTTAATAGCACGGAGAGTTTTGATATAGCGTCCTGATAGCTTAATAATAATAGCAAATATCACGACCGACCAAAGTGTACGGTGAGCAAGCACTTCTTCTGGACTTAAATGGGTCAAAAAAGAATAGTAAAATGGAGAAAACCCCCACATAAAACAGGCTAGTAACATAGCCATAACGCCTTTAATTTTTTGCGTCATATTCTTTAAACCAATTAAATATTGGGCTCACTTGTGTAACGCCAAAGCTAGAAAAAAAGCCTGCAGAGAATTCCCTGCAGGCCTTCAAAAATATCAAATTTTCAAGTTTCTACATACGACTTGCAACATTCTCCCAATTTACCAGATTATCTAAAAAGTTAGATAGGTATACCGGACGCTTATTTCGGAAGTCGATATAATATGAGTGCTCCCAAACATCACAGCCCAAAAGTGCAGTCTGCCCAAAACAAAGCGGATTTACACCATTTTCTGTTTTAGTCACTGCTAACGATCCATCTGCATTTTTTACTAACCAACACCATCCTGACCCAAACTGACCTGCTCCTGCAGCAGAAAATGCCCCTTTGAACTCATCAACTGATCCAAAATTCTCAACGAGAGCTGCCTCCAAGGATCCAGGCATTTTACTATCGCCAGGCCCCATCATCTCCCAGAATTGGTTATGGTTCCAGAGTTGGCTAATATTATTGAAAATACCATTTTGCGCCACTGCTGAAACATCGTATGTACCTACGATAATTTCTTCTAGAGACTTTCCATCCCATTGAGTTCCAGAAATCGCTGCATTACCGTTTGTTACGTAAGCATTGTGATGCAAATCATGGTGAAATTCCATGGTTTCAGAAGACATACCCTTTGCGGCCAAGGCATCATGGGCATATGGAAGATCTGGGAGTGTGAAAGCCATAAGAGCGATCCTTTCAAGATTAATTTATGTTTTGTTACATCCTATATAGTAGGTAAATTAAAAGAACAAAATGGCATTACCAAAAATAAGTACATTCGTGAAAGCTAAACAGTTAAAAAACTTGAGAACCTTGTTGAGCAGCATTATGTAGCAATGACGAAATATATTGTTCTACAGACCTAAAACAAATTAAAACGATAGCCTGTTCATCGCGCCGGTAAACCGCACCAGCAACTTGTGCAATTCGTGTGCGTCTAAAAGAACCTACTTGGAATTTTGTTGAATGCGTGTCCATCGGTGTCAATTTAGCCAATACTTCACAGACGGCCGGTCCACTTAGTTCAAACGCAACTCTTGCATCTGAAACGTCTGATAGCAGAGCATGATGGTTGACTAAATTTTTCTGTAAATCATTGTAAACTTGGGATTGTGGTTCATTTACCATAATTAAGAGCTCATCGTGAGCCATCCAAGCCAAAGATATCCTTCCATAAACACTACATGTCCTAATTTTAGGAACGGAAACTCCCAATACCGATTTGATCACAGATTTAATTTTGGTAGAATTTAGTGAAGCTCGTACCGTATACATCCTTTGGTTAGAAAGTTGTCTGATCTTGATATAACCCTGGAAATTATTATCAGACATTTTGTTTGTTCCCTTCTGGATCAAAAAATACCTGGTTAACTATTTTTGCCTTTACAGATTCAGCGCCAATTTTTGTAAATGAGATAACCTCACCAAAGCGGTTGGGGCCATTGTGCACTAAACCCATAGCAATACCTTTGTTTAAGGTCGGTGAATAATATGTCGATGTGACCCTTCCCTGGGTATTGCTTTGTCCGTTAGCATTCTTTCCCACACCAACTGCATATGCTCCATCTTCGAGGACAGAGCCGTCTAAAGTCTCAAGTCCAACAAGTTGCCATCGGTCTGGGTTATCCATAAACGACCTTTGTTGAGCCCTTTTACCAAGAAAATCTTTTTTCTTTTTTGATATTGCCCAGCTTAAACCCAAATCCTGTGGAATAACGGTGCCATCAGTTTCATCACCTATCATGATAAACCCTTTCTCAGCACGCATAATATGTAAACATTCAGTACCGTATGGCATAACACCAAATTCGGTTCCCGCTTCAATCAACTTTTCCCAAAGCTCTAAACCTTGGCTAGCAGGTACAGCTAATTCATAGGATAGCTCGCCAGAAAAAGAGATGCGGTATGCGCGGCAAGCAATTCCACCAATTTCTCCTTCCGCCCATCTCATAAATGGTAATGCGTCTTGGGACACATCCATGCCCCCTAATTTTTCCAAAACTTTACGAGAGTTTGGCCCAACAACAGCTATCTGGGCCAGTTGTTCTGTTAGGTTAACCACCCAAACCTTCCAATTCCACCACTCAGTTTGCAGCCACTCCTCCATGTGGGCGTGGATACGATCTGCACCACCTGACGTCGTATGGCAAATCCAAGTATCTTCGTCGATACGAGCAACGACCCCATCGTCAGAGAGAAATCCATTTTCAGAACACATCAAGCCATAGCGGCAGCTCCCGATTTTCAGATTGGACATCATGTTTGTATACATCATGTCTAAAAACTTTCCGGCATCAACTCCCTTGACGACTATTTTCCCAAGAGTTGACGCATCCAAAATGCCAAGGTTTTCACGTGTATTTAGAACTTCACGGTTCACCGCCTGATCTATTGTTTCGCCCATTTGTAAGTATGCAAAGGGACGCCGCCAACCAGCGACTGGCTCCCAATTTGCTCCATGCCTCTCATGCCACTCATGCATAGACGTTTTACGGATAGGCTGAAAAAGTTCTCCACGAGCCTCTCCAGCCAAGGAAGCCATTGATATAGGCGTGTATGGAGGACGGAACGTAGTGGTTCCCACTTCTGGGATATTAACATTCAAAGCATTCGAAAGAATTGCCAAGCCATTAATATTGCTCAATTTTCCTTGATCTGTTGCCATCCCCAATGTCGTGTAACGCTTTGCGTGCTCAACACTTTCAAATCCTTCTTGGGCCGCCAATTGAACGTCATTAACTTTGACATCATTTTGAAAATCAAGCCACGATTTTGAACGCAGGTCATAATTTGCACCCTGCGGCATTAACCAGACTGGCAGCAATGGTGCTTCTAGCAAATCAGAGCCATTAGCAGCTGGAATTTCATTTGCTTGCCCGCCTGGCCCAATGGCGACAGAACATCCCTGGGCGTTTGCATCAAGTAAGCATTCTGCACTACCAAGATGACCATTGGCAGCTCCCACCGCACTAACAAACTTTTTACCATTGGCTCCAATAGGAGGATGATCTGGATCCGGACAGAACATTGCTTTGTCCTCACTCCAAAAAAGTTTTCCACCACAATGTGACCAAAGGTGAACAACAGGCGACCAACCGCCAGACATAGCCACTACATCACATGAAATTTCACTGAGTTCACTTCCTTCACCCGCCTGAGAACAGACACTCACTCCAGTAACTCGCTTTGCACCTTTGACTTTGGCGATAGCACAGCCAGTCTCGACCCTAATCCCAGCGGCGATCGCCTGTTCCATTAAAGCTCCACCTCCTTGAGGGCGCGCATCTATGATAGCAGGAATATTCAGGCCAGCATCGTTTAAAGCAATGGCAGTGCGATAAGCGTCATCATTATTGGTAACCACAACAGTACGATCACCAGGCGATACCCCGTAATTTACAACATAATCTCGAACGGCTGCAGCCAGCATAACACCTGGCACATCATTTCCTGCGAAAGCTAGAGGCCGTTCAATGGCGCCAGTTGCCGAGATAATTTGTTTACACCGAATTCGCCATAATCGATGTCTTGGCATGTTATCATTAGGTAAATGATCGGCAACGCGTTCGTAGCCAAGAGCGTATCCGTGGTCATATATGCCGGAGCATTGAGTGCGATTGCGCATGACGACATTTTCCATCGTCGAAAGCTCAGACAGTGTCCTTTTCACCCATTCCTCAGCAGGATTATCATCAATCGTGACACCATCGGCTACAGCCCGGCCACCCCAATGAGGAGTTTGTTCCAGTAACAACACCCTAACGCCTGAAGCAGCTGCAGATTTAGCAGCTTGTATACCTGCTATACCGCCACCGACCACTAGCACTTCACAGTGATGATAATAATGCTCATATGTATCCAAATCTCGGTCTTTTGGAGCTCTTCCAAGCCCCGCAGATTTTCTTATAAAAGGCTCATAAATGTATTTCCAAAATGACCTGGGATGAATAAACATCTTGTAATAAAACCCTGCTGGCAGAAATCTCGCCAGTTTAGAATTAATAGCTCCAATGTCATATTCTAAAAACGGAAAATGATTTTGAGAGACTGCAACCATTCCATCAAAAGTCTCAGTTGTAGTAGCGCGCGCATTAGGTTCAAAATATCCACCAACGCCAAGGTTAATAAGGGCGTTTGGCTCTTCGGCACCAGAAGCAACCACGCCTCTTGGCCTGTGATACTTAAATGACCGACCTACAAGCATTTGATCATTTGCCAATAGAGATGCGGCAAGGCTATCCCCCTCAAAACCTGTCATCTTTTTACCGTTAAAAGAAAAATGGATAACTTTCCTTCGATCGATAAATCGCCCTAGCTTGGCTAAACGAGTACTCATCAAAAAAATCCATTATTAAGATGGGTATAAATTTTATATTTCAAAAAAATCATGAAAAGGATCTCCAAGACCATCCAGGCCGCCTTATAGAAATTGCATCTTGGATATTTTTTGGAGGCTCTGTTGTCTGAGCTTTATAGGTACCAAAAACTTCAAGGGTAGCTGTACAACGGGCAGCATGGAACCATTTTCCACAACCAGCTGAGCATCTCCATCTTTCAAAATGCAAACCTTTTGGATTGACCCTCCCAAAAAGATATTCCTCAAAATCTTCATCAGAGGAACCAGGGCCACTACGTGTTATATGCGCTTCTCCACCCGCCGTCAGTTCGGTTTCATCTTTATCAGCGCCACAATACGGACAATTTAGGACAAGCATCTGTTAACTCCTAAACAATTAAGCATAGCATAAAGTTTATTTGCCACAGTTTAAAATAATCGGTCATGACACCAGATTTTAACATTAATGAGCCACCCCTGCAGCGACACTTTCATCGACAAAGCGTCCTGCTCTAAATCTATCTAGTCCAAACTCAGCTGTGAGTGGGCTTTCTCCCTTTGCCATAAGCTCAGCGAAACCCCAACCCGAACCGGGTATGGCTTTAAAACCACCCGTGCCCCAGCCGCAGTTAATAAATGTGTTTCCTAAAGGCGTTTTGCTTAAGATTGGTGATCTGTCACCAGTGACGTCAACTATACCGCCCCAGTGGCGCAACATTTTTAACCGCGATATCATCGGGAAAGTCTCTATTAATGCCCTTACGGTTTCCTCCAGATGATGAAATGAACCTCTCTGAGTATATGCGTTGTAACCATCTGTCCCACCACCAATTACCATTTCGCCTTTGTCAGATTGGCTCATGTAACCATGAACAGTATTAGCCATTACAACAACATCCATGCATGGTTTTATTGGCTCACTAACCAAAGCCTGCAATGGCACAGATTCAATTGGCAACCGGAAGCCCGCCATCTCAGCTACCACTGAGGCATGACCAGCAACAACCATACCAAGTTTTTTACACCGAATATGGCCCCGAGAAGTTTCCACGCCCGTGACGCAACCTGAATCTTTTGTGATACCTGTGACTTCAGTTTTTTGCAAAATATGCATACCCATTTCAGAGCAAGCACGGGCGTATCCCCAGGCAACTGCGTCATGACGAGCAGATCCTGCTCTAGGCTGCCAAAGAGCACCTAAAACCGGATATCTTGGCCCATCAATATTCATAATTGGGCACAGTTTTTTTACTCGTTCGGGACCAATGAATTCAGTCTTTACGCCTTGCAGTGAATTCGCATGCGCTGTCCGTTTGTAACCCCGCATTTCATGTTGTGTTTGCGCCAGCATCATACAGCCCCGTGGACTAAACATTAAGTTGTAGTTTAGGTCCTGACTCAGATTCTCATACAAAGAACGAGACTTTTCATACAGTGCAGCTGAGGGGTCTTGTAGATAATTTGATCTAATGATTGTCGTATTACGCCCTGTGTTTCCACCACCAAGCCAGCCCTTTTCAATCACCGCAACATTAGTAATTCCAAAATTTTTACCAAGATAGTAGGCAGTGGCCAGTCCATGGCCCCCTGCACCAACAATAATAACCTCATAAGATTTTTTAGGTTCTGGATTTGACCATGTACGACCCCAGCCATTGTGTTGGCGCATGGCTTCGCGGGCTACTGCAAATACTGAAAATCGTTTCATAGAGAATCTCTCTTGAGTTTTCGCGACGGTTATCGCTGATGCCAAGTAGTTTTTACAATCCACGAACGCCGTAGTTTGGAATCATTGCGACATCATCGAAATCTATATAGAGCGATAAGAGAAACTGTCATTAGTTAAATCTACCATGGTGGCTGTCGAGGGTAATGATGATAATTGCAGCACTTTTTTTAATTTTTATTTTGCTGCTTCTCGGCACACTTTTTCTTCAACGTATTCGCAGATTTGAAACAAATGCCAGCAATGAAGTTAATATTTACGCGGAGCACATGCGTGGCCTTGAGACAGATCGCGACAGGGGTTTGATTGCAGATGATGAGTTTGAGTCCATGCGTGCCGAAATAGGGCGACGTATGATTAAAGCCGCACAACACCAGCCTTCCAAGAATCTTAAATATGACAATCAGAAGAGCTGGGTTTTGCCATTTATCATTGTCCTTGCCTTTTTGCTTGGCACCTTAATTTATTCTCAAATTGGTGCTCCTGGGCAACCAGACTTACCAATAGCAGATCGGTATGCCCAATCAGAGTATTTGCGTGCAAACAGAAAAAGCCAATTAGAGGCTGAAGAAATTGCTCCCAATAACATGTTTGACCAAGATCCTACCTATGTCAGTTTGGTAGAGGATCTCAGGACAGCGTTAAAATTAAGACCAAACGATTTAACGGGTCTTCAACTTTTAGCAAAGTCTGAAAGTCGGTTGGGAAATTATGCAAATGCTTATGCAGTGCAAAAAAATATTTTGAATCTTAAAAAAGAAAATGCAACTTCGGACGAATGGTATACTTACTCCGAGCTCTTGATTATGGCAGCTGATGGATACATATCACCTACGGCCGAAGAGGCACTAAAACAAGCGTTAGGTCGGAACCCTGAAAATAATTTAGCTCTCTTTCGGATGGGGGTTTATTTTGATCAGATTGGTAGACCAGATCGTACCTTTTCAATTTGGCGCAAGCTTTTGGAAACTGGACCAGAAAATGCACCCTACATACCTTTAATTCGAAGGGCTATTGTTGATCTTGCCTTAGTAGCTGGCGTCAATTATCAACCTACAGAACCTAAGGGACCAACCATAAAGGATGTTGAAAGCGCTCTCGCCCTGACAACCGAAGAACAAGAAGTTATGATTACCGGTATGGTTGCGGGACTAGCAAGCAGATTGGAGACAGATGGAGGTCCAAGTTCAGATTGGGCGCGACTTATTTATTCCTATGCGGTTCTAGGCAATAAAATTGAGGCGAATAATACGCTTACAAAAGCGCTTCTTTTATTTGCCGAGCAGCAAAGTGATTTAGAAATTCTCCACCAAGCTGCAATTTCAGCTGGAATCGTTAAATGATTTGTAACGATATAACAGACGTCCTAACTCACGCAAAAGTTACTAATGCATGGATGGGTCTTGATCTGGGAACTAAGACAATCGGAATAGCAGTCTCTGATCGACTGCTAAGATCCGCCACCCCTCTCTTGACCCTGAAGCGCAGAAAATTTTCATATGATGCGAAAACCTTACTTCTCGAAGCTAAGAAACGAGAAATTGGGGCAATTATTCTTGGTTTACCGCTGAATATGGATGGTTCTGAAGGGCCTAGATGCCAATCAACCCGAGCCTTCGCAAAAAACCTTGCCACTTTAACTGACGTTGCCATCGGATTTTGGGATGAGCGTTTATCTACAGTCGCGGCTGAACGTGTATTGTTGGAGGCGGATACGACCCGCAAACGTCGCGCTGAGGTAATTGATCATGTAGCTGCTGGTTATATCCTACAAGGGGCACTTGATCGTGCCAACCACATCCGGGCAGGAAAATGAAAGAGAAAACGGTCAATCGATTATGGAATAGGGATGAAATTGATAGTCCCTGCATCAAAATTTGTGCGATACACCCGACAGAACGAATTTGTGTAGGTTGTTATCGCTCAATTGAAGAGGTTGCTGAATGGTCAAAATTAAGCCCCGAGCAACGCTCAACTCTTATGAAAGACTTGCCAGGGCGAGCACATCGAATTCAAAAACGTAGAGGCGGTCGCCGTAGTAGAACATTAGTATGAGCAAAAATACAAACTGATCTTGGCTACTTTGTATACTTTACTGTTTATTTAATAAGATCCGTTTAACCAGTTGATTAAATTACCATCGCCTTGAGGTCTGAAATAGGCCACCATTCGGCCTTTATCACTATTCGATGCGGCATGCTCCCAAGGGGCAATGCCATGGAGTGCTAACCGATGAACAAGATAGCATTCGCCAGGTTTGGCGATAATGGATATTCGTTTGCATTGCTTAAAACATTTTCTCCGTGCCTCATGATAAACCTGAGTTAAGTCAATTTTAGACCATTTTTCTATTGGCTTTTGATCTAATACAGATTTGAAGGCGGCCCGAATGATATGTTGGCTCCCTTCCCATATTACCATTGGACTCGCCTCAATGTTAGCGGAAGATAGCGGCAAACCTAAAACATATTGATGCGGTTCATGTATAAACCGCCGACGCTGAGAGCCCTCAGGTCGCAATCCATCTACGTGGGCTGCACAACGGTCTATTCTATATTTGTGAGCTACCTCGCTCTCTGTTCCATCAAACGCTGGATACCCCGGATAAACTACTGAGATTTGTGCACAATCAAGAGCAATTTCACCATGCTCTTCAATTATAAACTTTGATACTGCGCCATTTAGCGGAGGACCCCAGCCGAGGCGCCCTTTCTTGTCGTTTTTCAGAGCATTTACTCCCACAAACCATGTCTTACCGTGACGCAACCACAGGGCTTTATTTTCAGGATCTTCGGCTATCTTGGCGGCTGCAGGCCGCACATGATTAACCCAATCTAAAATACTGGGATCATGACTAAATTTTACCCAGCCATGATTTTTTAAGGATCTCAACTCCATAGTACTTTTGACATCATATTAATTGCAACTACCAACAAAAAGATACCAAACAATCTTTTAAGTGGTTTTGCATCCATCCGATGAGCCACCTTCGCGCCAAAAGGTGTAAATATGAAAGTCATCGGGATTATAAGTAGGAAAGCAGGAACATTTACGGCCCCAAAATTTAAAGGCAAACCCGGTACTTCAACCGAAATAAAAAGCCAAATTATTACTGATGGAGCCGCAATTGCAAGGCCAAAACCCGATGCAGTTCCAACCGCTATATGAATTGGAATACGATGAAGCGACATTAAAGGTACTCCTAACGATCCACCCCCTATACCCAAAAGCACGGATAGGCTTCCTAAAATACCACTCAGGGCCCATCGTAAAATACCCTCTGGCATCTTTTCAGCTAAATACCATGTTTGTTTACCAATAGTGAGGTAAATTCCAATTAGAGATCCAAGCCCCCCAAAGATTAGCTGTAGGGAAGCGGACCCTAAATTTGCTGCGAGCAAGACACTACAGGTGGCTCCAATAGAAATCCCAGGGCTCCATTTTCGTAATAATTCCCAGTCTATGGATCCTTTTTTATTATGGCTTTGCATTGAACGGAGAGACGTTACAATAATTGTTGCTAAAGAGGTTGCCAAACAAACCTGCATCAATTGGGGTCCACCAAAACCAAGGCTTTGAAATGCGTAAAAAAATGACGGAACCAGCACGATGCCCCCACCCACACCAAGCAAACCTGCCAAAAACCCTGCAAAAGCACCAATTACAACTAGGCTGAGTAGAACAGGCAAGAGAACGGGAAGCTCGATCAAGTTGTTTCCATTTCTACATGTGAGTTAGAGATTTTTTTTATTTCTTTTAAAAGATACGAATAATCGTCTAAGTTGGCGTTCGCCAAACTTCCAATCTCAGAAAGTCGACGTCTCCAGTGACGGGCGCCTGGTTGACCAGCAAACAATCCAAACATGTGCCGAGTTACTTGGTGCAAGCGTCCGCCACACTTCAAGTGCCTTTCAATATAGGGTATCATTGCAACACCAATCTCAATAGCGGAGGTGGAATATTCATAACCAAATATGTCGTTATTAACAGCCCCAAGTATTTTGTAGGGATTATGGTACGCAGCCCGGCCAATCATTACCCCATCAAGGCCATGTGATAAATGCTGTTTAACTTCAAACAAATTATTAACCCCGCCGTTGACACTAATATGCAAGTTCGGGAAAGTACGTTTCATTTCTTGAACCAATAAATAATCTAATGGAGGTATGTCCCGATTTTCTTTTGGGCTCAGCCCTTTAAGAAATGCCTTGCGTGCATGAATTGCGACACGACCAACCCCAGTTCTTTCTATCATTTCCAAAAATCTGGGGAGCGTATCTTCACACACTTGGTCATCCACGCCAATCCTACATTTTACTGTAATTTCGGCACAACAAGAAACTTTCATTTTCTCAAGACACTGACGAACTAATTCAGGTTGGGTCATTAAAACCGCACCAAACATGCCAGATTGTACCCGATCTGACGGACAACCTAGATTTAAATTAATTTCTGGATATCCATATCTGGCACCAATAGAGGCCGCTTCGGCTAATTGTTTCGGATCACTACCGCCCAACTGTAAAGCCACAGGATATTCTTCAGCATTAAACTTTAATAAGTGGACCGCCCCTCCTAAAACTAATGCTGGAGCCGTAATCATTTCTGTATAGAGTAAAGATTTTTTAGAAATCAATCGGTGAAAATAACGGCAATGGGTGTCAGTCCAAGCCATCATAGGCGCCACGCTAAAACGAGCACTTTTTGCCAGATTATCTCGATTATTTCGGTCCAAACTCAGTTCCCAAAAAAAAGGCTGTCAAATTTTTAGCAAAGAGAACCCTTTTTCTCTTAACGACAAATGATAAAAGTCAAATTTGCTCATGAAGCTTTATCAAAAAGACAAAAGTTATCAACCTTTTATCAAAATTCCTAAATCAGCAACATTTGTGCCGGTGGTGCCAGTAATTAATAACGCATTCGCATGTTTTAAAGCATTATAAGAGTCATTATTTGACAAACTTTGTTTCAGATCAATTCCTTTACTTTTTAATGTGTTTATGGTGGCGTCACATACAACGCCTCCCGCTGCATCGGTGGGGCCGTCACGCCCATCAGTTCCAGCCTGTAGATATAGCCATGGCTCGTTCCAAGCTCGTTCATTTGCCAACATCGCTACCCTTAAGGCGAGTTCTTGATTTCGCCCACCTTTTCCTTTTCCATTTATCTTTACAGTGGTTTCTCCACCAAAAAGATGAATTCCGCGCCCAACTGATGCCACGCGAACAGCTGCATTAGCAACATCTCCAACTAATGGAGCATGATGCACAATAGCAGAAGGACAAAATGACGACATCGCATTCAGGCTCAATATGTTTGAACCCACTAGAATATTATTTGCTATTGGAAACTCGTCCACCTCCTCAGCTGCGACTAATGACGACCTTATCGAAATAGATATTTGCTCCCAAACACCTAAAGCTTTAAGAGCTTGACAAGCCTCTTCTCGGCTCCCTATGCCAGATGCCGTCAAACCACTCGAAACTACACGCAAATCATCATCAACGACATCGGACAGGATCAAACCTGTCACGTGACTTGGTTTTGCATACCGCAGCAAACCACCTCCTTTTAGCAAGGACAATTTCTGACGAATGAGATTAATAGTTTTTATGTCTGCCCCGCTTGCTAACAATACCGAGTTCAACTCAATTTTTTCTTTTAATGAAATACCATCACGAGGTGCAGGTAATAATGCTGATCCTCCACCGGATATCAAACAAAGGATGGGCCTACGGACTTTAGATGCGTCTTTTACCGCTTTTATAACCGCCTGACCTGCCATAATTCCATTTTCATTAGGAATTGGATGACCTGAAATAAATATTTTAACCCCTTCAATCTCATGAAAATTCTCACTGTTCGTTACTACAATAGCATCCGCAAAATCATCTAAAGCTTCATTTGCTGCACTCATCATCTTAACCGCTGCCTTGCCCACCGATATTATTGTAGGCCTTTCTTCATATCCATCTAAGGTGTGTTTAACTGCCGAAACCGGGTCCGCAGCATGAACTCCCACCATGAAAGTTTTTAAAGCCTGGTCATAATATTTATGCCTCATTTCTCACCCTTTCAGAGTGCTGATAACTTGGTTAAGTTATCAGCAATTAATTATACTATTATAGGTGAGAATATAGGGGAAAATCATGAGTAACTTCGATGAAGACCTGTTTTTAAAAGGCTTAGAACAGCGCAAATCAACACTTGGAGAAGAATATGTAGTAAAGAATTTATCTGCAGCAGACGATTTTACTCGCCCATTTCAAGAGGCAATGACTGCTTGGTGTTGGGGGTTTGGTTGGGGAGATGATACTATAGACCCGAAAACTAGATCAATGATGAACCTGTCCATGATTGGGGCATTAGGAAAAATGCATGAATGGGAAATCCACTGTAAAGGCGCTCTAAATAACGGTGTCACAATAGAAGAAATTCGCGCAATAATACACGTTATTGGTATTTATTGTGGTGTCCCACAGTCACTGGAATGTTTCCGTGTTGCCAGAAAGGTTTTGAGTGAAGCAGGGCTTTTAGAATAGCGCTTCCGCTACGGCATGCTTGCAAATCTTTGGCGAAATGATTGATTTAAAACTGCTCATATTAAGGAGAGGTCCGTTATGGCTAGTCCATCCTACCCAAATCTATTCCAACCACTCGACTTAGGATTCACCCAATTAAAAAATAGAATAGTAATGGGCTCAATGCACCTGGGACTTGAGGAAGCGAAGAATGGCTTTGAACGGATGGCACGGTTCTATGCAGAGCGTGCGGCTGGCGACGTAGCTTTAATTGTTACAGGTGGAATCGGTCCCAATACCGAAGGTGCAGTACACCAAGGTGCCGCGATTATGACAACACCAGAAGACTCTAAAAGACACAGTATTGTGACTGACGCCGTTCACGATGCTGGTGGAAAGATTGCTATGCAAATTTTGCACACGGGACGTTATGCATATAATCCCAACGCTGTTGCTCCCTCCCCCCTTCAAGCTCCAATTAATTTTGTAAAGCCAAAAGAATTAAGCGACGAAGAAATTAAAAGTCAGATTTCAGATTTCGTGCGTGCCTCAACCTTGGCTCAATCCGCGGGTTATGACGGTGTCGAAATTATGGGGTCAGAAGGATATTTGATTAATCAATTTATAGCGCAGAGAACCAATCATCGAGATGATGCCTGGGGTGGTAGTTATGCTAACCGTATCCGGTTGCCAGTTGAAATAGTGCGCCAAGTCAGAAAGGCCGTTGGTAAAAGTTTTATAATTATTTATCGCCTGTCTATGATAGATTTAGTTGAAGGTGGATCAAGTATTGATGAGGTAATTAAACTTGGCAAAGAAATAGCAGCTGCAGGTGCTTCGATTCTCAACACTGGTATTGGTTGGCATGAAGCGCGCATTCCGACAATTGCAACCTCTGTTCCTCGTGCTGCATTTACCTGGGTTACTGCTCGAGTAAAAGCTGAAATAGCTATACCCGTTATAACGTCTAATAGGATCAATACGCCGGATGTAGCAGAGGCAGTCATTGCCGGTGGTGACGCAGATATGGTGTCGATGGCGCGGCCATTTCTTGCTGACGCCAATTTTGTTAAAAAATCCGCCTTAGGAAAAGGCGATGAGATAAACACTTGCATTGCCTGCAATCAAGCCTGCCTTGATGCTATATTCAATGGTAAAATTACCTCATGTTTAGTTAACCCCTTTGCATGCAATGAAACTGAAATGCAGCTTAAACCGGCCCTAATTATAAAAAAAATTGCCGTAGTTGGAGCTGGCCCCGCAGGTCTGGCCGCAGCTACAACTGCTGCCCGTCGGGGGCATTTAGTTACACTTTTTGATTCTGCTGATCAAATTGGTGGTCAATTTAATATTGCCAAGCAAATACCTGGAAAAGAAGAGTTTTATGAAACAATTAGATATTTTTTAAAGGAGATATCACTCAGTGGGGTTTCTTTAAAACTTGGATTGAAGGTAACACCTGAAGATGTAAATGAATTTGATGAGGTCATCATAGCCACCGGCGTAAAGCCCCGCAAACCAAAGATTAACGGCATAGACCATCCTAAAGTTGTTGGTTATCTTGATGTTTTCAATGGTGCCTCAGTTGGTAAATCAGCAGCCGTTATAGGTGCCGGTGGTATTGGTTTTGATGTTAGCGAGTTTTTGATCCATTCTGGCCCCTCTGCTAGCCAAGACATAAATTTATTTATGAAGGAATGGGGTATTGATATGTCATCTAAAGCACGCGGTGGAGTTGAGGGAATGACCGCGGAGTTTACCCCAGCTGCTCGGAATATATACCTTTTGCAACGAAAGGCTAAAAAAGTGGGTGCTGGTCTCGGAAAAACTACCGGTTGGATACACAGGACCAACCTCACCAAACGTGGAGTACAAATGATTTCGGGGGTTACCTATAATAAAATTGATGATGACGGACTACACATAGCATTTGGTAATGAAACACGCACCCTCGATGTGGATAATGTTGTAATCTGTGCGGGGCAAGACCCAGAGAGAAGCTTGGCTAATTATCTACCTGAAGCTCATTTAATCGGTGGAGCAGATATGGCGGCCGAACTAGATGCACAAAGGGCTATAAATCAAGGAACACGGCTTGCACTTGAACTATAATTTAATCGACACGACGCAAATCATCTATAGTTAGGTTTGGGGTAATAGCCTCAGCGGCGACTTTGATATCAAGTACTGCGCCACTTGGGCTGGCCATGGCAAGCTCAAAACAGGCAAGAAAATCTTCTGTCCTCTCTACACGCGCTGCATAGCAACCATAAGCTTTTGCAAGAATAACAAAATCAGGATTTATAAGATCTGTGCCACTTACCCGAGATGGATAATTTTTTTCTTGATGCATGCGTATCGTACCGTAGGTGCCATTATTCAAAATAAGTACAATTGGACGAGCATTGGATTGCAAGGCCGTGCCAAGTTCTTGAAAGTTCATCTGAAAATCGCCATCTCCTGAAAAACATAGGACGCAGCGGTCAGGTTGTTCTAATTTTGCGGCAATAGCAGCTGGCAGTCCATAACCCATCGCTCCAGATTGAGGTGCAAGCAATCTCTGTTTGGCTGAAAACTGCATAAATTTATTTGGCCATATGGCAAAATTTCCAGCACCGTTTGTTATAATGGCATCTGAGGGCAAAAGTTTTTGTATCATACTAATTACCAGCCCCATATCAACAAGGCCTGGTTGAACCTGCGGCCGCTGCCCCTTTTCAAAGCCTTTTCGGGCTGCTTTGATCCAACTTAAATCAAATGATAATGCGGCAGGCTCTAAAATTTCATTTAAACCCTCTAGTAGAGAAATTGGACTACTAATCATGGTTAAGTCAGGCGAAACGTATTTATGAAATTCGTCTCCAGATTGATGCGTCTGTACAATCCATTGATTGTCACGAAAATTATCAAAAAGTTTAAAAGCATCGGTAGTCATTTCACCAAATCGTACATTAACAGCGATAATTACGTCCGCTTGCAACAAGACCTTTCTAGTATTTTCTGTCATTCCAACACCCGCTTCACCTAAAAAAAGTGGGAGCGTGTTATCAAATAAATCATGATATCGGAAAGCCGTTACTACTGGAACATTCAGCCGCACTGAAAATCGATGTAAAGCGGCCCTATCCTCAACACGCCATCCACCGCCCCCAACCAGTAAAACAGGCCGACGCGCTATCTTTATTTTTTTTGCCACGGTTTCTAAGTCATCAGGCATAGCACCGGCAATTGGTGTAAGGATTGGTCGGATTGAGGGTTCAATAATGTGAGTAAGCTGCGTCAGAATATCCTCCGGCAGGGCAACAACAACCGGACCCGGTCTTCCAGAAATTGCCATCGACCAGGCTCGGCGAACAACTTCAGAAGTCCGGTTCACATCCGTAATCTCTGTAGAATATTTAGCAATAGCACCAAAAACTTGACGATAATCAAGCTCTTGAAAAGCCTCTCGGCCTTGGTGTTCTAAGCCAACTTGTCCAATAAATAGTATCATTGGGGTCGACGCCTGCATTGCCGTATGTACACCAATACCAGCATTTGTTGCACCGGGACCACGTGTCACGAAACATAAGCCCACCTCACCCGTTAACTTCGCCCAAGCCTCCGCCATAAAAGAAGCCCCACCTTCATTACGGCAACTCGTAAACTCAAAGCACGGATTATCGCAAAAAGCATCTAAAACTGACAAAAAGCTCTCGCCAGGGACACCAAAGCCACGTCTCGCACCCAAAGCGATTAATGTTTCAACGACTGCTCGACCACCAGAAATTTGTGACATTTTTGAACCTATAAACAATACATAAGCACATTACTACGAATAAAAAACCAGCCAGCATGGCTGATAAAAAGCTCTGCACTTACTTATTTCCTACTCCCTATTAACTAAAAATATAACTAAAATTTCATTAATTTTAATTCATGCCTGCATTGATAATAAAATAAAAGTAAGAGTTCAGCACAAATAGAAAATAGAATATTGATCTTGTTCTCAATCGTAGAAAAGAAATCCATGCAAAACAGCATAATTTGGCTTGATTGCTGAACAAAATGTGGCAGTTTGCACCACATGGGAGAGCGATATGGAAGCAGATTTTGTAATTGTGGGTTCAGGCTCTGCAGGCTCAGCAATAGCCTCTCGTTTAAGCGAAAACGGCAGGCATTCTGTGCTAGTTTTGGAATATGGCGGAACCGATGCGGGCCCTTTGATTCAAATGCCTGGTGCTCTTTCTTTCCCTATGAATATGCCACGATATGATTGGGGCTACTATTCTGAACCAGAACCGCACCTTGGCGGACGACGGTTAGCCTGCCCAAGAGGAAAGGTAGTTGGAGGTTCATCGTCTATTAATGGTATGGTTTACGTGCGGGGCCATGCCGGAGACTATGACAACTGGGCTGATAGTGGTGCTACAGGTTGGTCATATGCAGACGTTTTACCATATTTTTTGCGAATGGAAAATTGGCATGACAGTGGCCAAGGTGGTGATCCAGATTGGCGAGGAAATGATGGCCCACTTCACGTAACTCGAGGCAAACGCGATATACCATTACATCAGGCTTTTGTTGATGCAGGTAGACAAGCTGGTTTTGAAACAACCAGCGACTACAATGGAGAACAGCAGGAAGGCTTTTCGCCAATGGATCGAACCGTTTGGAAGGGACAGCGGTGGTCAGCAGCGAATGCATATCTTAAACCAGCCTTAAAAAGATCTAATCTAAGCATACACAAATGCCTTGCACGTCGTATCATTATAGAAAATCAGCGCGCGGTTGGGGTCGAAGTCCAGCGGGGCAACGATGTTTACGTCATACACGCACACCAGGAGGTTATATTAGCGGCGTCAGCAATAAATTCACCAAAGTTATTAATGTTATCAGGTATTGGGCCAGCAACCCAAATTAAAAAGGTAGGGGTTGACGTTATCGCAAATCGTCCAGGTGTCGGACAAAATTTGCAGGATCATTTAGAACTTTATATACAACAAGCTTGCACCCAACCCATTACATTATTTAAATATTGGAATTTATTTGGAAAAATGCGGGTTGGACTTGAGTGGATACTGAACAAATCAGGGCCAGGAGCATCAAATGCTTTCGAATCTTGTGCATTTTTGAGATCAAAGCCTGGCGTTCGCTATCCTGATATTCAATATCATTTTTTACCAATTGCGGTTCGTTATGACGGAAAAGCCGCAATTAAGGGACATGGTTTTCAAGCCCATGTTGGCCCAATGCGCTCTCCATCACGTGGATCGGTAACACTCAACTCTGCAAACCCAGACGATAAACCTAAAATCCAGTTCAATTACATGTCTAAACCACAGGACTGGGAAGACTTTAGGCACTGCATACGCCTCACTCGTTCTATTTTTGGTCAAGCGGCATTTGATACATTTCGCGGCACAGAAATTCAGCCAGGTATCGATATTCAAAGTGACGAACAATTAAATTCTTTTATTATGAATAACGTGGAGAGCGCCTATCATCCCTGCGGTACATGTAAAATTGGTCGTAAAGACGATCCCTCTGCTGTAGTTGATCCCGAATGTCGCGTCATCGGTGTAGAGTCATTACGGGTTGTGGACAGCTCTATTTTTCCAAGAATACCCAATGGTAACCTAAACGGACCATCGATAATGGTCGGTGAAAAAGGTGCAGATCACATTTTAGGCAGCAATCCACTTCCAAAAGACAATCGCTCACCTTGGATCAATCCGCGGTGGGAAACATCAGATAGATAACAATGGAAGTTTAAATCCCTTGAAATTTATCATTTACTCTCCAGGGTCAGTCACTAAAGATAAGCGAAGAAATTTATAGAAGTTGGTTCTATCGTGACTACATTGAGACAGATAGAATCGAGTAAGGACCACCCGGGCAAATAAATAACTGACAGAAATAAAGTGAATTGGTTTAATGGCACGTCGCGGACGCAAGCAAAGTAAAACAAAAGTTTGGTACGGACCAGACACATCGGCTAAAGGTGGTACTTATCAGCCTTTAAGTTTGGAAAAAACCAAGGCAATTGCTGACGCCGCTATTGAAATAATGTGCGTTATTGGTTTTTCTGAATGTCCAGAACCCGTAGCCAAAGAATTAGAGC
>MDTG01379297.1_pt1 | contig 19567 bp, 18 predicted proteins | sample 811421 | NCBI WGS metagenome assembly MDTG01 (sample SAMN05326645, study PRJNA326480) | marine metagenome | isolation source: seawater | place: Pacific Ocean: South East | collected 2011
CTCTTAAAATTAAAACCCTCGCAGCAAGTAAAATTGCCGTTATAATATGCCACCAAGCCCCTAATATTGGGTTAAATATTTCATTTTCTGATAAAATGTATGATATATGGTTCACAAAAAATAACAACAGGCCGACAATTATGCCTAATATTACCATAAAGAATGAGTACTGCACACGAAATAATTTAATGCAAAAGCAGGCTGCTGTTAATACTAGCGCAAGCATTAAAGCCGGTGTTGCAACTAGGAAATTTAGGTCAACAATATGTTTTGTTGGTACAATACTGTTGATACGAAGTTTATCTATTACTCCAAGAATTGTCCATATTGACTGATTGCTATTTTTTATAACATTCTCAAACATTAGCAGCTCACTTGATTCTGTATAGATTTCATGAGTTTCAAAATATTCACGATTTTTTCCGTCTCTATCAATCCAGACATCATATAAAATCCACTTATTTGTCTCAAATTTTGCATATGTACTATCATACTTCTCTTTAATATTACGATCGCTATCAAATTGTAGGAATGTCGCATCGATAAGTGTTAGATCACTTAGATAAACACGTTCAGCGTTAACGATTAGTTCCCCCGTTGAGTTTTTCTGTGATGACCAAAATTCGGTCTCATTATCAAGATTAACAAGTGTATTTTGCCCCTTAACACTTCTCTCTAAAAGCGAGAAATTATCTTTATATTGTATACCCAGTGGATCCACTATTAGTACTACGAAAAATCCAAATAGGACAGAAATTAGAGCGGGTGGAGCCATGACTTGCCAAAATGATAAACCTGAAGCATTAGAGATAATTAATTCACTATGGCGTGATAGCCTATTCAAAAACAATAATGTACCAAATAATATTACAATGGGAGATATCTCTTCAAAAGTTGAAGGTAATTTATAGAGGGATAGTGTAATAATATCTATAAAACTTACATCTTTAATATCGGCTAATCTACGAGATATTTCAGAGATATCAATTAAAAAGATTAGTGCTAAAACAATCACTAATACTAACAGGACGGTTTTTAAATACTGGAATGCGAAATATTTATTGTAGAGCAACATTTGTGTGATTTACCTCTTTGGCATGACTAATAAATAAAAAAATTAGATAAGCGCCAATAACAAATAATGGAATTACATAGTGTAAGTAATATAATTCATAAACCATAATTTTATTTGATAAAACAAGACCGGAGAGTTTTACACTAAATGAGCATATGGCGACAAGAATTATATCCGAAGATTTAATACTTCTAAAATTTAAATCTTTTTGAAGAAAGAAAAGTGAAATAAATAAAAAGGTCATTGCGTAAAGGGGGTTGGATATCCTGATATGCGCTTCATTGATATATTCAATATTCTTTAGACTGTCCTGTGTTGATGAATTTAGGCCAGCATTAAATAGCTCACCTAACGATTTTTCGGAAGCTTTAAAATAGGCTCTATCAACAGCCTTAAAGATATTGGACAAATTTATCTTATACTCTTCAAATGCAATAATACTAGTCTCTTTGTTGGATAGGTTTAAATTTTCATTATATATTTTTCCATCTTCCATTTGTAAAATGATCTGGTCGTTCAAGTCAATAATCCGAGCTACTTTTGCTGTGTAGGTTACTACAGAATTTTTTGATTTCATGTCTTTGATAATTATCCCAAGGAAATCACTCTTATCAGATATGTCTGACACGTAGATAGTATAGTCTGTATCTGGAGACCTGAATTCATTCTTCTTGAAAGAGCTGCTAATTATATCTGATTTAATTTCGTTAATCTTCTCACTAAAATCTTTCATTGCTATTGGCGATACTTGTAAGCTGAGCACGTAAATTAAGATGGTAATAAAAATTGATACTTTTACAAAAGGTCCTATTTTTTGCATTAAGCTAATTCCACTTGCATTGAGTATTACCATTTCTGAGTCTCGTGTCATCCTGTCAATTACAATAATAGATGCAATTAGGATAGAGGATGGTGCCATTATTGATACTATATATGGATACAACAGTATAGTGAGACCAAAAAAGTCCTGAATACTCCTGTCTCTATCCAATATTAATGTGAGGTCGTCTATTATTTGTGTTAACCAGGCAAGCGTTGACATCACAAACAAAACAACTAGGAATGTTTTGATAAAATTGAATGTAACATATGTATTAATCAATCTCATGAAGCGATTATCTTGTAATAAATAATGTTTATGTATACATTTATAACAAGATTTAATGTAAATAAATAGTACTAATAAAGTATCGGCTGGGTGATTGTGATGAAAGTTTCATTTGTAGATGTTGGCGTTGAAAATAGTGGGGTATTAGTCTCTTTCTTTTCGGATGATGAGGGGTTGTTGTTAGATGAAAAATCCCAAAATGATAGAGATATAAAAAAAATATATGAGAAATACAGAAAATCATCAAAAAATAACAAAATAGATCAAAAAGTACTCGATTTAATTCAGCCTCATAATAACGAATTTAGTAGAGTAATCTTATTTAAGGTGACAGGCCTGTCAACCCTAGATGAGAATTCATGGATAAACCAAGGTGGGATGGTTTGCCAGTACATTCAATCATGTGGAATTACTGAGTTCTCAATGAGAATTGAGACCACAAAGAAAAATATTGAACTAATGTCAATCCCAGCTCGTCTTGCATATGGGATCGGTCTTAGGGGTTACAAATTTGATAGGTATAAGTCAGAAGTTAAGAAAAATTCAATTAAAAAAGTTACATTCATAACAAGCCATCATACTACAAGCGAAAGCATTCATAAAGATTATGTCGCTATACTTGACGGCGTAAATCTTGCAAGGGATCTCGTAAACGAGCCAGCCAATATTCTAACGCCACTTGAATATACTAAAAGAATAAATGAGCTAGCCTCAAAAAACCTTAAGGTAAAGATTCTTAATCAGAAAAAAATGGAACAACTATCAATGGGCGCACTCCTTGGAGTTGCAAAAGGAAGCCGAAATGAGCCATATATAGCAATTCTGGAATATCTACCAAACAAAAATCAAAAGCCATTAGTGGTTCTTGGTAAGGGTGTGACATTTGATTCTGGGGGGGTTTCAATAAAACCATCAGGTGGGATGGATGAAATGAAAGGCGATATGGCTGGTTCTGCAAGCGTTATCGGTTTAATGGAAGCCTTGTCAAAAAGGAAAGCTAGCGCGAATGTTGTCGGTATTGTAGGGCTTGTTGAAAATATGACAGATGGTAATGCAATGAGGCCAGGTGATGTGATAAGATCAATGTCAGGAAAAACTATCGAAGTATTGAATACAGATGCTGAAGGACGGCTTGTGCTTGCTGACATAGCAACCTATGCCATTCAGAATTATGATCCCTCCGCTATAATCGACCTTGCAACACTAACAGGTGCAATACTAGTTGCTTTGGGACAAGAAATGGCTGGACTTTTCTCGAATAACGATGATTTAGCGGCTAATCTTATAAATTCAGGTAACAAGACTGATGAGCGGTTGTGGAGAATGCCAATAGATAAGAAGTACATGAAAATGATCAATTCGAAGGTTGCTGATATCAAAAATATAGGCGGCAGATATGCAGGTGCAATTACTGCAGCAGAATTTATTCATTATTTTATTGAGGATATACCCTGGGCTCATCTCGATATCGCTGGCACCTCTATAACAAGCCCCAAAACAGATACTAATGACAGTTGGGCATCGGGATATGGGGTTAGGCTATTAAATCAGTATATCCGAGACTACATTGAAAATTAAATTTTCATGATTGAAAAATTTATAGTTTCAGTATAAAAAAAATCAGAACATAACAACCAGAGGTCTAAAATAATGACATTAGAGAGAACATTTTCCATAATTAAACCTGACGCTACTAGACGTAATTTAATTGGAAAAATAATTACAAAGCTGGAGGACGGCGGGCTCCGTATCATTGCGCAAAAAAAAATACATTTAACTAAAGAACAGGCAGAAGAATTCTACTCCGTTCATAAAGAAAGGCCATTTTACAATGATCTGGTGAAATTTATGACATCTGGGCCTGTTGTAGTTCAGGTGCTTGAAGGTGATAATGCAGTATTAAGAAATAGAGAATTAATGGGTGCTACAAATCCTGCAGAGGCAGAACCTGGAACCATAAGAAGGGATTATGCAGAAAGTTTAGAAGCTAATTCTGTTCATGGTTCCGACAGTCTTGAAAATGCAAGTATCGAAATTAATTTCTTCTTTGGTGCCGATGAAATAGTTGGCTAACCAAATTCAATGGGCTAATGCACGGCCAAAATCATTTATCAAATATAAATTGATTAGAGGCAATTCCTTTTAGGGTTTCGGGAAAGATAATATGTTCCATTTTCAGAACACGTTTCGCCAACATATCCTCTGTATCATCTTTTAATACCGGAACGGTTGCTTGCATCAGAATTTGGCCTGAGTCAAGTTCACTCTCTACAATATGCGTAGTGCATCCCGCTATTCGAACTCTATCACCTATGGCTCTTTTGTGGGTATTTAACCCCTTATAGTCAGGTAATATAGAGGGGTGTATATTAATTATTTGGTTATGCCAAGATTGAACAAATTCTTTTGTAAGGATTTTCATATAGCCTGCGGTGCATATAATCTCAATACTACTTTCTTTCAGGATGGCGGATATTTTACTATCAAACTTATGATCATTTGGGAAATTTTTTCTATTAACAGATTTTGTGTGTATGCCGTAAGATTTCGCAATTTCGAGCCCGAATGCATCATTTTTATTTGAGATTACAAGTTCGATTGAAGCTGGAAAAGAAGCTTCTTGGGAAGCTCTAATTAGCGCTTCCATATTTGATCCTCTTCCAGAAATTAGTATTGCAACTCTTTTCTTGCTCATAAATTTAGCTTGCCGCTATAAATTACATTCTTAGAAGCTTTTTTAGTAATTTTTCCAATGACTGTGAATGGGATATTCTCACTTTCAATAAGGTTTCTTGTATCTTCAAATTTTTCGCTATCAAGAATAACTACAAGTCCAATACCACAATTAAAGGTTTTCATGAGTTCCTCGTCTTCAAGTTTACTATTATCTTTAATCCACGAATAAATTGGGGTGGATGGATAGCTGGATAATAAAATCTCGGATGAAAACTCTCCACTCATTACTCGTGGAAGGTTTTCAGTTAAACCACCCCCAGTAATATGCGCCACTGCTTTTACTGAGTCCAATCTTGCTGTAAGAGTTTGTATTTCTCTGGTATAAATCTTTGTTGGCTCCAAAAGAACGCTTAAGAGTTCTTTTCCTGCTATCTTAGTTCCTTCAATATCAATCTCTTTGTCAGAAATTATTTTGTGAATCAATGAGTAACCATTTGAATGGATTCCACTTGATGGCAGCCCAATAATTAGGTCTCCTTCTTTTAATGGCCTTGGAAGTAATTTTTTTCTTTCAACGACTCCAACACAAAATCCGGCAAGATCGTAATGATTTTTTTTATAGAAATCAGGCATTTCGGCCGTTTCACCACCTACTAAGGCACATCCTGCAATCTTGCAGCCTTCAGTAATTCCTCTCAGCACATTAGTTGCTTGGGTTATGGATAGTTTACTTGTTGCAAAATAATCAAGGAAGAATAGGGGTTCGCCGCCTTGAGCTAGAATATCATTCACGCACATTGCGACTAAATCAATACCGATCGTATTGTGTATATCAAAGTCAAATGCAAGTTTTAGCTTAGTACCCACACCATCAGTTGCTGATACTAGCAGCGGATCTGTATATTTTAATCTTGAAAGATCAAATATAGACCCAAACCCACCTAGTTGGCTATCTGCACCGGGACGGCTTGTCTCTTTGACCATTGCAGATATATTATCAATAAAACGATTTCCTTGCTCAACATCAACGCCGCTTGACTTGTAGGTTATTTTTTTATTTTTTTTAATCATAGAGACACGTTAAAAGGTAGATTAAGTCAAAATTTTCTGACTTGTTAAATTATTTTGTCTATTATTATATTACATTTGAATTTTGCATTGAATAGTTCTTTGCCGATATCAATCGTAATTTGGATTTAAACGTGGAAAAGCAGCTATATTTTGATATTGAAGATAATCCATCATTCGATGAGGACAATTTTATTGTATCGTCATCCAACCAGAATGCTTCAAAATATTTAAATAAATGGCCAAGTTGGGTTTCCAATTTTGTTATATTATTCGGTGAAAGTGGGGTTGGTAAGAGTCATTTAGCAAATATCTGGCTTCAAAAATCGAATGCATTAAGGGTTAATTACGAAAATATTGATTTAAAAAAAGCACAAGAGAGCAAGAATATTCTTATTGAAGATTTAGAATTAAGTATCAATAAATACAATGACTTATTTCACTTAATAAACTTAGTAAATGAAATAAACGGAACTTTGTTGATAACATCAAGAATTAACCCTTCTAGTTTAAGTACGGGTTTAAAAGATTTGGACTCAAGGTTAAGAAATGCTACACCGATAAAAATTGATAGACCTGACGACTTTCTTCTCGAGGCAATCATAATTAAATTATTTTCCGATAAGCGTATTTTAATAGATGAGAAAGTAATTAACTATATTTTGAAGAGGGCTAGCAGATCTGTATCTGAGTTAATTAAACTTGTTAATTTGATTAATAATAAATCGATGGAGCAAAAAAGAGGTATAACAGTGCCTCTAGTTGGAGAGGTATTTAGAGATATTATATCTCAGTAGTTGTTTATTATCGAGTTTGCGCTTTCCCCAAATATATCACGTCTCCAACCTTTCATAAATTTTGGTTGATCTTTACCCCTAGTAATAAACTCCTTGATCTCACCTTGTGTTGCTATTACGTGAGGACAGATATTATATTTTTTGGATAAATCTTCCAGGATTTCATTTAATAATTTAAGCTGAATTTTCTGATTTTTTGACAGCATGCTCTTATATTTAATTCTCTTATTACCGTTATTTTTCTTTGATAGGCAAGCGTAAAGCATGGATAGTAGGCGGGGGCTATCAGTAAATAAATTATTATCATTTAGTAAATCCTTTAACTCACTAATACTTTCTGTGCTTGATCTGAGTATTTCGGTTAATTTATTATCAGAGAGCACACTTTTTCTGGGAATATTGTAATGCATCGCCACGCTGTCTCGAAGTTCCTTTAACGATGACATTGGATCAATGTTTTCTTGCGTTTTTTGATTGCTGTAATCCATAGAGTTGATTATTTTTTTTGATAATTCTATGGATATTTTATGCAAACTATCCATTTCTTCATGGAACCATTCCTTTTTAGACTCGTCCTCTATTTTTTGATTTAGATATTTATAGATAAGTATCAAATAACGTACATCATCTTTAGCATACCTCAGCATCTCATTACTAAGCGGTCGCTTTGACCAATCTGATTGCTGTAATTCTTTATCAAGTTTAATTTGAAAAATTTCTTCAACAATTTGAGAATAAGATATTGACTCGCGAAATCCTGCAAACATGGCAGCGTATTGTGTATCGAAGATTGGAAAGGGCACTTTATTAGATTTATAAAATATAGCCTCTATATCCTGTCGACTTGAATGTATTACCTTTACGATATTTTTGTTAGTAAGCAGGCCCCATATATTACTAAAATCCAAATTGGACTGCACATCAATTATATAATAATTTGATTTTGTTGATATTTGAATTATGCATAATTCAGGCCAGTAAGTGTTAGTTCTAACAAACTCTGTATCAATCCCAATCACCTTATTCGAGTTTAATTCGTAGATGATTTGATCAAGTTCTTTTTGTTTGTCAATTATTTGCATTTTAGTTAATTTAATTGTAACACTTATCATATAAAGATATATATTTACGAAATCTAATTCACTTTTATTTTTAATAATATAAGAAGTTCTGTGAAATGCATAATTATCGTACACATAAATGTGATGAACTCAGGTCAAATAATATTGGGGAAGAAGTACGCCTTTCTGGATGGGTTCATAGGATTCGAGATCATGGCGGACTATTATTCATAGACTTACGTGATCACTACGGGGTTACGCAATGCGTTGTTGAGCCAGGTACCAAAGCTTTCTCAATTGCTGAAACAATACGGTCCGAATGGGTTATTTGTTTGACGGGTAAAGTTAAAGCTCGAATCGACGAGACTATAAATGTTGACAAATCTATTTCTTCCTTACCTACTGGTGACATAGAGTTGTTTATAAGTGAAATTGAAATCTTATCAAAATCTGAAGAGTTGCCATTACCTATATTTGGGGAACCGGACTACCCCGAAGATATCAGACTTAAATACAGGTTCCTAGACTTAAGACGCGACACTATTCATCGTAATATTGTGTTGCGCTCAAAAATAATCCAATCAATTAGAAAAAGAATGCTTAATGCTGATTTTAATGAATACCAGACGCCAATCTTAACTGCTTCAAGTCCAGAGGGCGCAAGAGATTTTCTTGTGCCATCAAGGATGCATCCCGGTAAGTTTTATGCATTACCTCAAGCACCACAACAATTTAAACAACTAATTATGATGGCAGGATTTGATCGCTATTTTCAAATTGCGCCATGTTTTAGAGATGAAGATGCAAGAGCCGATAGATCACCTGGAGAATTTTATCAATTAGACGTTGAGATGAGCTTCGTAACACAAGAAGATGTTTTTAATGCAATCGAGCCTGTGTTGATTGGAGTTTTTCAAGAATTTGCTGAAGAAATGACTGTTGATAATATTGTTCCAAAAATACCTTACATGGAGGCTCTAAGGAAATATGGATCAGATAAACCTGACTTACGGATACCTATGGAAATTACTAATGTAAGTGATGTATTCATAAATTCAGGTTTTAAAATCTTTGCCGATCTTCTTGAAAAGACAGCGTCCGGCAGAGACTGGTCCGAGAAAGCGGAGGTATGGGCAATCCCAGCGCCAAACGGAGGTAGTAGAGCTTTTTGTGATCGCATGAATTCATGGGCCCAAGGCGAAGGCCAACCTGGGTTGGGTTATATTTTCTTTAAAGATGGCGGGGGCATGGGGCCAATCGCAAAGAATATTGGAGATGAGAAAGTACAAGAATTAAAAAGTGAACTGAAACTCAAGGATGAGGATGCTGTGTTTTTTGTCTGTGGCATACCTTCGAAATTCTATGATTTTGCTGGGAAGGCAAGAAATAAAATTGGAGAGCAGCTTGATCTTATTGACTCTAAGATTTATAAATTTTGTTGGATTGTTGATTATCCAATGTTTGAATATGATGATGACTCAAAAGGATATCAATTCTCTCATAATCCCTTCTCGATGCCTCAAGGAGGACTTCAAAGCCTTAATCAAGGGGACCCTCTGAATGTTCTAGCCTATCAATATGATATTGTGTGTAATGGGATAGAACTATCCTCAGGCGCAATAAGAAATCATGTGCCTGAAATTATGGAGAGGGCTTTTGAAATTGCTGGATACAGTAAGTCAATATTAAAGGAAAAGTTCTCAGGTATGTATAATGCTCTCAAATTTGGCGCTCCGCCACATGGAGGAATCGCGCCTGGTATTGATAGAATTGTTATGCTGTTGGCCAATGAAGAAAACCTAAGGGAAGTCACAATGTTTCCGATGAATCAACAGGCTGAGGATCTATTAATGGGCGCACCGTCTAATGTTGAACCATCTCAGCTAACTGAACTATCAATCAAAACAATTGAAAAAAAATAATCAAAAAACATCAGTTATTGGTCATGCAATCATTTCACAAGATTGCTATATTGCAGACTCAACAGGATCAATGCCTTTTTCCTTGAGGTCAGTTGCTGACTGGAAATTATTTCAAGAGGACTTAAATAATTCAGATTTGGTTGTAATGGGAAGGTCTAGTTATGAAAAATTTCCAAATAATAAACGCAATAGATTGATACCAACAAGTCAAGTTAGTGGTTATCAGATGGACGATGAAATATGTTATTTCAATCCAAATGATACGCCAATAGATGAAGTTTTGTTAAAATATGAAACATATCCTGAGAAAATTGCAATAGCAGGGGGTCAAAGGGTATATCAATTAATTTTTGAGCAGTTTATCTACACTGAATTCCATCTCTCAATAAAAGAGGGATTGAAAATAAATGAGGGCGTACACATGCTCAAAGGTCTCCTTGAGCTGGACGATATTGATAATTACATGAAAAAAAACCGAATGTATCAGAGTGATAGAAGACGATTAGACTCTAATACAATTCAGATTAAATACTCAATATATTAACTGCAACCGCTGGTAGCACCACAAGTATCACACTTAAGACAAGTTCCATTCCTTACCATGGTGAAGTTTCCACAGTCATCGCAAGCGACGCCTTCGTAGCCTTTTATTCTAGCTTGCGTAATGAGATCATTCTTTTCCAATTCTATTCCTGTGCTAATGTTAGCTTGAGCTGGTTCGGCCTCTGCAGCGTCCGACACATTTGTATTACTCATGCTCACATTGGAAGCAGTAGCTGTCAACATATCATTTGTCCCAGTAAGCTGTAAGTCAGCGGATGGAAGTATGAAAAGATTATTATTTTTACTCCTCCCATAACCTGTGCTTATGTATTTTGTAGCAGGAGCTGGGTGGTCAAGTTCAGGATTGCCAATCGTGTCTGGGGATATTGTGCTTGGATCTACATGAGCCAGATCATTTCTTTCTAAATATGAAATAGCAAGTTCTCTAAATATATAGTCTAGGACGGATGTTGCATTCTTAATTGTATCATTACCTTGGACTAAGCCAGCTGGTTCAAATCTTGTGAAAGTAAAGCTGTCAACATATTCATCTAGCGGCACACCATATTGCAATCCTAATGATATTGCTATTGCAAAATTATTCATCAGGGACCGGAATGCTGCACCTTCTTTATGCATGTCTATAAATATTTCACCTATTCTACCATCATCATACTCACCGGTACGTAAATAAACTTTATGACCGCCAACGACTGCTTTTTGCGTATATCCTTTTCGTCTATGCGGTAACTTTTCTCTTTCCGTTCTGGCTGTTATTTCAATTATTTTATCAATTGTTCTTTCGGCTTCCAACGCTACATCAGAGTCATCCTCATCACTGTCTTCGTCAAGTACTTGCGCGTTTAAAGGTTGTGATAGTTTTGATCCGTCTCTATATAATGCATTGGCTTTGAGTCCAAGCTCCCAAGACTTTAAATACGCATTCTTACAATCTTCTACTGACGCTGTGTTTGGCATATTTATTGTCTTTGATATTGCACCTGATATAAATGGCTGAGCAACTGATAGCATTAATATATGACTGTCAACCGATAGTGCGCGTTTTCCTGTTCTACCACATGGATTTGCGCAGTCAAAAATATTAAGGTGCTCATCTTTTAAACTTGGCGCTCCTTCAACTGTCATTGCGCCGCAGCAGTAAATATTAGCGTCTAATACATCTTTTTCACTAAATCCTAGGTGGGATAGAAGATCAAATGAGAAGTCATCTAGCTGTTCATCGGTAATCTTAAGGACATTCTTGCAAAATTCTTCACCTAATGTCCATTTATTAAATACAAATTTTATGTCAAACGCGTTTTCAAGCTGATCTTCAATGGCGTCCAGCTGTTTTTTCTGGAAACCTTTGCTTTCTAATTTATCGTGATTGATACCTGGTGCATTTTTTATCGTACCAAGGCCAACAGCATAGTCAACTATATTATTGATAGCATTATCGCCGTATCCAAGTGTTTTTAAAGCTTCAGGTACAGCTTTATTTATTATTTTAAAGTACCCACCGCCGGCAAGTTTTTTGAATTTAACTAATGCGAAGTCTGGTTCAATACCAGTAGTATCACAATCCATAACAAGACCGATGGTTCCTGTTGGTGCAATTACAGTTGTTTGTGCGTTTCGATACCCACTTTTCTTACCAAGAGCTAGAGCCTCATCCCAAGATCTTGTCGCAGCTTCAAGTAAGTTCTTATCCGTAATGTTGGCATGATTTAAAGGAACAGGTTTTGTAGCCAGTCTGTCATAACCATCTGTATTACCATGCGCGGCGTTACGATGATTTGATATTACTCTAAGCATATGTTTTGCGTTCCTTTCATAATCAGGGAAAGGTCCAAGTTCTGATGCCATTTCAGCAGATGTTCTGTATGCGATGCCAGTCATTAGCGCGGTAATTACGCCGCAAATCGCCCGACCCTCTTCAGAGTCATAAGCGATACCATTGGTCATTAAGTAGCCGCCAATGTTTGCGTATCCAAGTCCTAATGTACGATATTCATATGAGAGCTTGGCTATATTTTTTGATGGGAATTGTGCCATTAAAACCGATATCTCTAGCACCATCGTCCACAATCTCACTGTATGGATAAACTCATCAATTTTGAAACTACCATCGCTGTTCCTAAATTTTATTAAATTGATTGACGCCAAGTTACATGCAGTATCATCAAGAAACATATATTCAGAACAAGGATTTGAAGCACGTATTTCACCACCCTCTGGACATGTATGCCAATCATTTATCGTCGTGTGAAACTGAAGCCCTGGATCTGCTGATGCCCATGCAGCATAACCAATTTGTTCCCACAACTCTTCTGCTTTTATGGTTTTTACTGCTGAGTTGTCCCTCCTTGATCTAAGGTGCCAGTCATCATTATTTTGTAGTGCGCTGATGAAGTCATCTGACAAACGCACGGTATTATTTGAATTTTGACCTGAAACCGTCAAGTATGCTTCAGAGTCCCAGTCGGTATCATATGTTTCAAAAGCCATTGACGTGTAGCCTTGCTCCGCAAATTGAATCGCTCTTTTTATGTAATTTTCTGGAATTTGAAGCTTTCTTGCGCCAATTATCTCTTTCTTAAGCGCTGGATTCTTTTTTGGATCAAAACAATCTTTCTCTGAACCCTCGCAATTTACGCAAGCTTTTAATATTAGATTAAGGTGCTTTGCGCAAATCTTTGATCCCGTAACTAAAGCAGCAACCTTCTTTTCTTCTTTCACTTTCCAATCTATAAATTCTTCTACATCTGGATGATCTATATCTACAACAACCATTTTTGCTGCACGCCTTGTTGTTCCTCCTGATTTGATGGCTCCGGCTGATCGGTCACCAATCTTCAAAAAGCTCATTAACCCTGAAGACCTACCGCCTCCGGATAAACCCTCTCCATCTCCTCTAATTTTTGAGAAGTTCGAACCTGTACCAGAACCATACTTAAATAGCCTTGCTTCTCTTGTCCAAAGATCCATGATTCCACCTTCGTTAACCAGGTCATCCTGTATAGATTGTATAAAGCAGGCATGTGGTTGAGGGTGCTCGTAAGCTGATGTCGATTTGGTAAGCTTTTTGGTCACGTGATCCACATAATGGTGTCCCTGTCCAGGTCCGTCAATACCATAGGCCCAGTGCAAGCCAGTGTTAAACCACTGTGGGCTATTGGGTGCACACATCTGATTCGCAAGTATGAACCTAAGTTCATCAAAATAGGTTTTTGCATCAGCCTCCGAATCAAAATAATTTCCTTTCCAGCCCCAGTATGTCCAAGTTCCCGCTAACCTATCGAATACTTGCTTGGAGCTTATTTCTGAGCCCATTTCAGTTTCATCTGATTCGGGTACACTTCTCCAAAGCCAACTAGGAACATCATTTTCCTCTACTTTTTTTAACGATTGTGGTACGCCGGCCCTACGGAAATATTTTTGTGCAATAATGTCTGCGGCAACCTGGCTCCAGCTTTTTGGAACTTCTATATTGTCAAGTTTAAATACAATTGAACCGTCAGGATTCTTTATCTGACTCGATGTTTTAGTAAACTCTATTTTGGTATACGGGGATTCATTTTCAGTGGTAAAACATCTAACTATTTTCATCTTATGCCTTCTTTCTTATGTATTCGCAGAATTACTAATTTAATTTTTTTGCTATTTATGTCTACAGATAATTTTAAATATTTACACTTTTTAACAAAGTTTTTCTTATACGCACAAATACAACAAGTAGTGCTATGTAAGATACATCACATACTATATGTAGATCCTTACCAAAAAGTAAAGTTTGTTCAGAAAAAAAATCTTTTTCAGAAGGTAAATAAAAATTTATATCTAAAATAAAATTTGTTATTTAAATACAAAAGTAACTTGATTCTTTTATTATGTAACATAATATTTAATTTATTAAGTAGTAAAAATGTTTAAACTTATAAAACAAGTATTCACCTGGTGGAATGGACAAACCATTTCAACAATGTTGTACACTAAATATTCTGGTCAAAACGTTGGGCAGGATGAATTTGGTAATCTATATTACGTCAATAAGAACAAATCTAAGAAAGAAAAACGATGGGTCATTTATAATGGTTATGCAGACTCATCGAAGGTCCCTGCAAGATGGCATTCATGGTTACATGGCATTGTCAATGAGATCCCTGAAGCAGATAATAGATCTAACAAAAAATGGATGAGGGGCCATCTGCCCAACTTAACTGGTTCTGATAGCGCATATCGTCCCTCGGGTAGCTTGTCAAAGAGAACAGATAAGACCGAACAAAAAAGAAATTACGAGTCCTGGAGTCCATAATTTGAAAGGGTGGATGTATGAAAAATAATACTTTTGAGAGCCTTGTTGGGCTGGGTGTGATTCTAGTTGCAATATTTTTTTTCTATTATGCTTACTCAAACTCAAGCAAAAGCAATTCCTCACGCAACTATGAAATTTCTGCCATATTTACCGAAGTATCTGGTCTCATGACTGGAGCCGATGTAAGGCTGTCTGGAATAAAGATCGGGTCAGTTACCGCTCAAGATCTTGATAAGCAAACTTACGATGCGGTAGTGCGGATGGAAATTAATAACGAAATTAAAATTCCTACTGATAGTAGCGCAAAAATTAGCTCTGAAGGTCTTCTGGGTGGAAACTATATTGCAATAGAACCAGGTGGGTCAGATGACATGCTTGGAGCTGGTGACTCTATAGAGTTAACACAAGGTTCTATCGATCTTATTGGCTTGCTTGGTAACGCTGTGTTTGGCTCATGAGGTAAATCCAATACGCTCATATTATCAAATCTCAACAATAATTCTATTTGTCATAATGCATTTGACAATAGTCTCTATTGCAAATGCAGAACAGATTACAAAATATAATAATGCTGTGGTCCTTGTTTCAGATACAATTAATCTTGATCGTAAGACCATAACTATACCTGTGAAGTCAGAGGCGCCTTATGGGAATTTGGTAATACATATAAACTCATGCTTCAGATTGGTAGACTCTGCGCATGAACTTGTGAGTAATTTGAGCATAAGGAGTAACTTGCCCAATAAAGAAAAAATTTATAAAAATTTTTTGCTCTATAATCAGAAGCCATATTTGAATACTGAGATGGAGAATTCTTATTATGAAATACGACTATTGGATTGCCACAATATAGATAGGATCATACTTAACCAGACTACTCAATAATTTGCTTAATGCTCTAAATATTTTTCAAGCCAGTGGATATTATAATCACCGTCTTGTATATCGCTATTTTTCAGCAGATCACTAAATAAGGGTAGTGTTGTTTCGACGCCTTCAATAACGAATTCATTTAATGCTCTATCCAGCTTTACTAAGCAGTCATTTCTATCTTGACCAAATACAATTAATTTCCCTATCATACTATCATAATACGGTGGGATTGTGTATCCTGCATAAGCTGCGCTATCAACCCTTACCCCTGGACCACTTGCAGGATGGTAAGCTGTGATTTTCCCTGCGGAAGGAACAAATGTTACTGGATTTTCTGCATTAATTCGACACTCTATAGCATGACCCGTGATGGATACATCTTCTTGAGCTAATGATAGGCTATTTCCGGCCGCAACTGATATTTGCTCTTTTACTAAATCCGTATTTGTTACGATTTCTGTTATTGGATGTTCGACTTGTAATCTCGTGTTCATTTCAATAAAATAAAATTCACCATTTTGGTACAAAAATTCAATAGTTCCCGCACCAACATAGCCAAGTTCTGAAATTGCTTTAGCTGCAATATTTCCAATCTTATCTCTTTGTGCTGCATCAATTACTGGAGACGTCGCTTCCTCTAGCACTTTTTGATTTCTCCTTTGAAGTGAACAGTCTCTCTCGCCCAAGTGTATTGCATTTCCGTGTTTATCACCAAATATTTGGATCTCAATGTGTCGGGGAGCGTTTAGGTATTTTTCAATATAGACTGTGTCATCTCCAAACGATGCTTTAGCTTCAATCTTTGCTAAACTGTATGCGCTCTCAAGGTCAGATGAATTTTGAGCTATCTTCATTCCTTTACCTCCGCCTCCAGAAGATGCTTTTATTAATATTGGATAACCGATCTGTTCGGCAATTTTTTTTGCGTGATTTAAGTCTTCAATTTTACCATCAGATCCAGGTACCACAGGTATTCCCAATCTGGACACAGTTTCCTTCGCTGTAATTTTATCCCCCATGATTTGTATATGTTCAGAGCTGGGTCCGATAAAAGTAAGTTTATGAGCCTCAAGAATCTCTGCAAACTGAGCATTTTCAGATAGGAAGCCATAACCTGGATGAACTGCCTCGGCACCAGTAATCTCACAAGCAGACACAATGGACGGAATATTTAAATAGCTATCTTTTGCCTGAGGTGGCCCAATACATACACTTTCATCTGCTAATTTTACATGCATGGCCTCTTGGTCTGCAGTGGAGTGAACGGCGACTGTACTAATTCCTAATTCTTTACATGCGCGATGAACTCTCAAAGCAATTTCACCGCGGTTGGCAATCAAAACCTTATCAAAATGCTTCTTCATCCTATTTCTATGATATTCTCACCAAACTCAATTGGCTGCCCCTCTGAAACAAATATATTTTTAATAATACCTGTCTCCGTACTCGGAATAGTATTAAAAGTTTTCATTGCTTCTATAATTATGATTGGATCGCCTTTGTTGATCTTTTTTCCAATTTCTATAAATGGTTTACTTCCTGGTTCAGGCGACAAGTAGCATGTTCCAACCATTGGGGATTTTACATACTTAGCATCTTCTGTCTGGCTAGATACCTTCTCCATTTGGTCTTCTTGTTGTGGGCGAGTATTCTCTGTAACTATCGGTTGAGTTGGGGCTGGAGAAATTATATTGCTTGACTGGTTGGTCTGCGCAAAGTGATTCTGCACTCTAATTTTAACTCCATCTTTCTCTATCTCTATTTCATTAAGATTTTGATCTTTAAGAATGTTTGAAATCTCCTTGATAACCTCAATCTCATTTATTGGTTTTTTTGCCATTAGCTGACTCTTTCTTTCATAATTTTCATGACCGCATCAATCGCTAAGATATAACCTTGGTCTCCGAGCCCAATTATTATACCGTCCACTACACCTGAAATATAGGATTTATGTCTGAATTCCTCTCTTTTGTGGATATTTGATAAATGGACTTCAATAGCTGGTGATTTTGAAGATTTTAACGCGTCGTGAATTGCAATAGAGGTGTGAGTGTATGCGCCAGCATTTATTATAATACCTTCTTCTTCAGCAACGTCTTGGATCATCTCAATAATAGAACTTTCATCATTTGATTGTTTAAATATGAGTTCAATATTTTTTTTTGATGTGTATTCAATACAATTATCTTTAATTTCATTTAATGTCTTATTTCCATAAAACTCAGGTTCCCTTGTTCCGAGTAAGTTGAGATTTGGGCCGTTTATTATGAAAATTTTAAACTTCACGTTCATTTTGTTATTAAAAACTATATTTGATTAAATTTGAATTAATTATTTAATTATTCAGTTAATATTTTGAATATCATCTGCCATTAGCCAGTCAGATGTGTAGGGTGTAAGTCCATCTTTTGCACGTTGAGCAAAGCTTTTGGCTCTATCCTTGTTTCCAAGTATGGAATAATACTGAGCGACGCTGAGATCGGCCATCGGAATATTATTTAATTCAAAGTATGATTTTGATAGCTGCCAATAGACTCTCACATTTTTGAGCGTTTGATCCTTGTGCGCTTCAAGAATCGTAACGCCCTCAAGAACATTTTCATGTCCACCAATTGAAGTTAAGATCTTTGCATTTAGAATTGAAAATTCTAATTCGGGCTGATCGAGGAGCTCAATACCCCTATTTAAATTTTCAAGAGCGAGTTCATATTCATTAATTTCGAAATATATTTGCGAGAGAAGCTCATAAAAATATGCATACTTGAATTCTTCAATTAGATTTATCATTATGGATTCTGCGAGTTCATACTTGCCCTTTTGATAATATGATATTGCACTTGAATACATTGAATAAATAGAGCCAGCAGCGAACTTATTTGGTAGATTGAGATAACCGATTATCTTTGCCCTTGCAAGGTTATGCCTATGTATAAGCTCTTTGCTTTCTTCGGCTTTATAGTATCTTTGGGTTGATATTTTATTTTTTAGAAAATTTATTCTCTCTTGCGGCAATTCATGCGTTAATTCAAGGGGGTTAACATCACTGGCGTAGACTTGTTGCGAGTTTTTAATTTTTTCAAGCATATCGAGCAAGCCAATTGATGATTGACCGGTTGATTCCATTAGGCTTATTGCAGTCATATCTGCCTCGTATTCTTGCACGCGCGAATGCTGAAGATAGTCTCTTCTCGCTAAATCAGAGCCGCCAAATGTTATGCCAGTACCAATATCTGATAGTGCTCCTGAGTCAGTAAGCATACCAGTTATACCAGTTCCAATTCCAATAATCTGCGCAATATTTTGTTTCTTTTGATAGTTTTCATATTCTATCATTCGTGTTATGTGATGATTATTTAGAATATGTCCAATTTCGTGTGCAATTATCGATTTAACTTCGTTTGGTGTCTCCGCTTCGTAAATAAGCCCCGTGTTTATGTAGATATTACCTTGCGCTGTTACAAATGCGTTTATATTGGGATCTGACACTATAAATATATTTTGACTTTCAACCCCGAGGGCGATTTTGAATATATCCTGACTATACTCAGAGAGAACTCTCTCAATTTCAGCATCCTTTACGATTGTTCTGGAAAAGGTATTGCTAATTGATAGAATAAAAATAAGGATAAAGATTATTTTAGAGCAAAGTATTTTTAGAAAAATCCGACTCCCATTAATCATCCCACCAACCTGTTTTTGGGTTTTCAAGCGGGCGCTCGGTTTCTATCTTTTTTGTCACACTTCTCTTTTTCTTGACAAGATCTTTTTTTGGCGTTGAAGTTTTATTATGTTCCTTAGCAACTTTGGCGTCCACTTTTTTTTGCACCTTAGGAGCCTTCTCCTTTTTTTGTTGATTTTTTAACGTACTTTTGTCTACTTCTTTTACTTCCTTTTCATGATCCTGCTTTTCTTCTTTAGTATCAGCAACACTTATTTTTTTTGCCCCTTTTTGTTTAATTTGAGATTTGCGTCTTGCAGGCTTTCTTGATTTAGTTTCTGATTTTGCGATTTTGCTTGGAGTGACGTCATCATCGGTGGACGACTCAACATCAGAATTATCCTCATAAACACTATCAATGCTAATTGCAGAGTTATTCGATTTTTCATCCGTTTTTAATTCGATACGCTC
>MDTG01374743.1_pt1 | contig 19566 bp, 13 predicted proteins | sample 811421 | NCBI WGS metagenome assembly MDTG01 (sample SAMN05326645, study PRJNA326480) | marine metagenome | isolation source: seawater | place: Pacific Ocean: South East | collected 2011
CTTTAATCCCCCTATTAAAGTTTCGTCAACAATATAATCAAATTTAATAGTTGATCCCATAGATTTTGATAAATCTTTACTTATTTGATCAAGTTCAGCGTCAGAAAGTTTTTTTGATGAAATGAGAGATGCTTTTATTTCACCTCTTTTCTTGGCACATAACTTTAAAAAACTAGTCAAAATCTTTTCAATAAAAAAAATTCTTTTCTTTTCAACAAGCAATAAAAAAAAATTATTAAGGTTTTTCGAAAAATTTAATTTTTCGGATATTAGTTTTATAGCTTTATTTTGTGTGTCGGAAGTTTGAGTTGGGTTTTTTAAAAAATTCTTTAAATCAGGACTATTATTTAAAATTAGTTTAAAATTTATAATATCGTTCTCAATTTTATTTAATTCACTACTTTCGTTTGATACTTCAAACAAAGCGCGAGCATACCTTTCTGAAGTTTCAGTAGAGAAAGATTTGTTTTTGCTCATTTTTATTGTTTGAAATTAAAGTGAAATTATGCAGATTTCGTATCACATGAGTATAAGTTGATCAAGTTGCCAATTATGAATTTAAGCGAAATTAATTGGATCTACATCAACCGTAAGTTTAATTTTTGATGATATTTTTAGATTATTTAATAAATTTGTAATTTTTCTTTGCATAATTGTCTTATTGCTAAATTTGAGCAAAAGTCTTGTTCGGAAATACTTTCTAATTTTTAAAATTGGCGCATCAACTGGACCGAAAACTTCTAAGTCATTTATTTGAAGTAATTTAAGTTTCACTTCCTTGGCTCCTTGTAAACTGAGGTCGTATTTTTTTGAAGATACTATAATTGCAATTAGTCTTGCAAATGGTGGCAAATTATTTTTTTTTCTTAAAATTAATTCCTTTTTTAATAACTCTTCAGATCTATCTTTGATTAATTCATTAAGTGTTGAGTCCTCTGGTGTTAATGTTTGATAAATAATTAATGATTTTGAACTGAACCTTCCAGCCCTACCGCTTAATTGATGGTATAATTGTATATTCTTTTCAGTTGTTCTTAAATCAAAACCTCTGCCGGAAAAATCAGCATCGATAACTACTACACAATTTAATTTTGGAAAATTAAATCCTTTGGAAATCATTTGAGTCCCGACTAGAATATTTATTTTATTTTCATTAATTTTTTTAAATAGCACGTTCGTTTCACTTTTTTTTTTTCAAATAATCACTGGAAAAAATATGAATATTTTTCGTTGGAAATATTTCTTTTACTTCCTCAAATACTTTTTCGATTCCAAGACCATACATGACAAATTCACAGAAATTACCGCTCTTACATTTTATTTTAATTTTTTTTTCAGATGAACAGTGATGACAAATGGCTTTACCTTTTATTTTATGAAAAGTTAAATACATTGAACAGTCGGAGCAAGTATATTTAAATCCACACCTTTTACATATTAAGTATGGTGCATATCCTCTTCTATTTAAAAAAAATAAAACTTGATCATTATTCTCTATATATTTTTTTACTAGTTCAATAGTCTCATTAGCTAAAAATTTATTTTTTAATTTATTAATATTTAAATTTATAATTTTTGTTTTTGGTAAAGGATAATCTTTATATCTCTTTTTAATTTTTACGTGTCTAAATTTTTTAGTTTGTATATTATTGTAAGTTTCAACTGAAGGAACTGATGTTACAAGATGTATTGGAATCCTCTCAAAATTTGCTCTAGAGATAGCCATATCTCTTGCATTATATATCACGCCTTCATCTTGCTTATAGGAATTGTCATGCTCTTCATCAACAATAATAATTCCTAATTTTTTAAAAGGAAGAAGCAACGATGATCTGGCACCTAATACTATTTTTATTTTGTTAGCCACAATACCTTTCCAAATTATTCTTTTCTGTTTAGGAGTTACTTTGGAATGCCAAATTGCAGGCTCATATCCAAAAAAATCTTCGAACCTTTTTTTAAATTCATTTGTTAAAAATATTTCAGGGAGTAAAACTAAAGCTTGTTTTTTTTTAGCCACTATCTTTTTAATTCTCTCGAAATAAACTAGTGTCTTTCCTGATCCTGTGGTTCCTTGTAAAACTGAAACTTTAAATTTATTATTTTCCGTGTTTAAGTATTTTAAAGCATTAACTTGTTCGTTGTTTAATAAATATTTTTTTATTTTTATTTTATTTTGTTTTAAAGGACTATCTTCAGTTAAAAATAATTTTTGATTGTTGCCTATAACCATCTTTAAGACTAAACCAATAGGTACAATGTTATAAAGGGAAAACCATTCTATAAAATCGATTAGTTTTTTATCAATTGAATAATTCAATTTTTTATAAATATGTTTAATCTTAATGTTTTTAGGCTCTGTCCGATTATTATTCCAGATTACTCCAAATTCCTTTTTCGACCCAAAAGGTACCTCGACTACGTCGCCTATTTTGCTCTCAAAGTTTGATATATATGTGAAAGGAAAATTAAATACCTTTGGCAATAAAACTTGTACTTTCATAGCCGAATAGTATTAGAATTTTTTTTATTTAAAAATGAATTGGTCTTTTATCAACAGCTAAAGCTGCTTCTTTAATGGCTTCTGTGTGAGTTGGATGAGCATGACAAGTTCTAGCTATATCCTCTGAACTAGCACCAAATTCCATTGCCAAAGCCATTTCGGCAATCATATCTCCGCAATGAGGCCCAATTATATGGACGCCTAAGACTTTGTCTGTTGCGCTATCTGCTAGAATTTTAACGAATCCATCAGTCTCATTATTAACTTTGGCTCTTGAATTTGCTAAAAAAGGAAATTTCCCAACTTTATAAGATTTCTTTTCTTTCTTTAATTCCTCTTCAGTTTTTCCTACAGCAGCAACTTCTGGAGAAGTATAAATAACTCCAGGTATAACATCATAATTTACATGTCCAGCTTGACCTGCCAATATTTCTGCAACAGCTATGCCTTCCTCTTCAGCTTTGTGTGCAAGCATAGGTCCTTTGATCACATCTCCTATTGCATAAATATTTTTTACAGAAGTTTGAAGTTTGTCATTAACTTCTATTATGCCTTTATCACCTATTGTCACACCGATGTTGGAAAGATTTAATCCCTCAGTGTAAGGTTTTCTACCTACTGAAACCAGAACTTTATCAGCTTCTAAATTTTCTTCTTTTAAACTTTTATTGTCGACGAATTTGACCAGAACAGAATTTCCATTATTTACTACAGATTTGACTTTTGAATTAAGTTTAAATTTAATCCCTTGCTTAGTTAAAATTTTTTGAAACTCTTTTGAAACTTCTCCATCCATGCCTGGGATAATGTGATCTAAGTATTCGACCACTGTTACTTCCGTGCCAAGTCTTGACCAAACTGATCCCATTTCTAAGCCTATGTATCCACCTCCTATAATAATTAATTTCTTTGGAACTTTAGTTAAAGACAGAGCGCCGGTAGAGGAGATTATGTTTTTTTCATCTATTTTGGTACCAGGCAGAGATGAAACACCCGAACCAGTAGCAATTACTATGTTTTTAGCTTTAAAATTTTCTTTCGTCCCGTTGTTATTAACCACGACTTCATTTTTGGATATAAGGCTTCCTTTTCCTTTTATATACATGACTTTATTTTTTTTAAAAAGGAATTCGACACCTTTTGTTAAAACTTGCACAGATTTATTTTTATTAAACATCATTTTTTCGATGTTAAGTTTTAAATCTTTTATTTCAATGCCTTGATCTTTAAATTCTTTTTTTGCCTTATGAAAATTTTCTGATAAATTTAATAAACTTTTTGAAGGAATACACCCGATATTAAGACAAGTCCCTCCTAATGTCCCTCTAGACTCAATACAAGCTACTTTTAAACCTAATTGAGCCGCTCTTATAGCGCAAACATATCCACCTGGACCGCCGCCGATTACTATTACATCAAAATTATTTTGCATCTTCAAATATCTAAAAAAAGTCTTTCAGGTTGCTCGAGTGACTCTTTTACTATTTTTAAAAATGAAACAGCCTCTTTGCCATCTATTATCCTATGATCATAAGATAATGCTAGATACATTATAGGTCTAACCTCTATGCTTTCATTCACAACCACTGGTCTCTTTACAATATTGTGCATTCCTAGTACTGCAGATTGAGGAGGATTTAATATTGGTGTAGACAACATTGACCCATATATGCCTCCGTTAGTTATTGTAAACGTACCACCTTGTAAGTCTTCAATTGTTATTTTTCCGTCTCTTGCTTTTTGGCTTAATTGACCAATACTTTTTTCAATATCTGCGAATGACATTTCATCTGTTTCTCTAATTACTGGGACAACTAATCCCCTGTCTGTTCCCACAGCAATACTAATGTTGTAATAATTTTTATAAACTATTTCTTCATTCTGAATTTCTGCGTTGATCGCTGGAAAGTTCTTGAGACCTATTATGCAAGATTTTACAAAAAAAGACATAAATCCAAGTTTTACACCATAATTTTTTTGAAACTCATCTTTATATTTATTCTTCATTTTAATTACTTCGCTCATATCTACTTCATTAAATGTTGTTAACATAGCAGCATTCTCTTGTGCTTCTTTTAAGCGTTTAGCTATAGTTTGTCGTAACCTTGTCATTTTTATTCTTTCTTCTGGTCCATGCTTAATTTTTCTTTCAGAAGGAGAGGGTTTTGTTCCCATAAGTTTCATAAGGTCTTCTTTTAATACGACCCCATTCTTTCCAGTTCCTTTAATCTCATTCAAATTGATATTGTTTTCAGCGGCTAATTTTCTTGCTGCAGGAGAAAAGGTTGTTGTGATATTAGGTTTAGTTTTTTTCTCTTTTTTCACTTTAATTATTTTTTCTGTATGAATTTCTTCCAATATTAAAGGCTCTTCTTTAATTTTAATATCTTCATCATGTTCATCTGTTAAAATCATTGGTTCTTGCTTTTTGATTTTTTCAATGGGTGATTTCTTTTTAGGCGGTGAATATTTTTTGATTTCAGCTTGTGGTTTGCTTGTTTTATTTTCGGATCCATTAATTTGTCCAAGCACTGCTCCAACGTTTACTGTTTGACCTTCTTCAACTGATATCGTTTCGAGTATTCCATCGGATGGGGATGGAACTTCTACATTTACTTTATCTGTTTCTAATTCCACTATTGGTTCATCAGCTGAAACTTTTTCACCTGGACCTTTTAACCATTTCGAAACGGTCGCCTCTGAAACAGACTCACCAAGGGTTGGTACTAAAATTTTTTCACTCATTTTTTCCTAAGTATCTTTTCTAATATTTCGTTTTGTTCTGCAAGATGTTTATTTAAATTTCCAGTCGCAGTAGTGGAAGAAGCTTGTCTACCCACATATTTAACCTTGTCTTTGGTAAAATGTATTATTTCCAACGTTCTATCAATGTAATTTCTCACGGTGTTCCATGCTCCCATATTTTTTGGTTCCTCCTGACACCAAAAAAAATTAGCATTTTCATAATTTTTAAGAATATTTGCCAGGGTTTTTGCCGGAAACGGATAAAGTTGTTCTAATCTTATAAAAACAACTTTGTCATTTTTAATTTTTTCTCTCGCTTCAACTAAATCATAATAAATCTTTCCAGAACACATAACAACTTTTTCTATGTGTTCATTTTTTTTTAAAGTAATTAATTTTTTTTCTTTCAAATAAGCATCGTCATTTAGAATCCTATGAAATGAGTTTTTAGTTGTGAATTCATTAATGCTTGAAATGCATCTCTTGTGTCTTAGTAATGATTTTGGTGTCATAACTATTAAAGGTTTTCTAAAGTCTCTATGCATTTGTCTTCTTAAAGCATGAAAATAATTTGAAGGTGTTGTGCAATTTACTACCTGGATGTTTTCTCCTGCACACATTTGTAAAAATCTTTCAAGTCTTGCAGATGAATGTTCTGGGCCTTGACCCTCATAGCCATGTGGTAATAGCATCACAAGTCCACTAGCTCTACCCCATTTTGATTCTCCTGAAGTAATAAACTGATCAATAATAACTTGAGCACCATTTGCAAAATCACCAAATTGTGCTTCCCAAATTACTAAAGTTTCAGGCTCGGATAATGAATACCCAAATTCAAATCCTAGTACAGCTAACTCAGATAATAAGCTATCTATTACTTCAAATTTTTTTTGCGAACCGTTAATATTATTTAATGGGATATATCTTTCATGATTATCTTGGTGCCTTAACACTGCGTGTCTCTGACTAAATGTTCCTCTAGCTGAGTCTTGACCCGACAATCTCACAGAAAACCCTTCCGTCAAGAGTGTTCCAAATGCAAGACTTTCAGCAGTCGACCAGTCTACAAAATTATTTTTTTCGAAAATTTGATACCTCTGATCAAAAATTTTCTTTAAAGTTTTGTGAACGTTAAAATTTTCTGGAATAGAAGAAATTTTTTTTCCTATTTCTATTAATTTTTTTTTGTCAAATCCGCTTACACCTCTCTTATCTTTTCCAAGGCCAGGTTTAAATCTTGACCAAGCTCCTTCAAACCACTTTAATTCTGATTTGTAATTTTTTGAAGATTTTAACTCATCTTCTAAAAAATTTTTAAAATCTTTTTTTTGACTTGTTATATCAGCTTCAGAGGTCAGTCCCTCTTCACTTAATTTTTTTGAATATATTTGTAAAGTAGAAGGATGAGTTTTTATTTTTTGGTACATTAACGGTTGAGTAAACGAAGGTTCGTCTCCCTCATTATGACCAAATCTTCTATAACAAACCATATCTATCACAACATCTCTATTAAACTTCTGTCTATATTCTGTTGCAATTTTTGCACAATGAACTACGGCTTCTGGATCATCGCCATTAACATGAAAAATAGGTGCCTGAGCTATTTTAGCCACATCTGAAGGATAAGGTGAAGATCTTGCAAATCTAGGCGCAGTGGTAAAACCAATTTGGTTATTTACGATTATGTGAATAGTTCCTCCTATATTATGTCCTGGTAGACCAGACATTGCAAAACATTCTCCTACTATTCCTTGTCCAGCAAAAGCCGCATCTCCATGCATCAAGACTGGTATTACTTTTTTTCTTAGAGGATCTTTGTGAAAAAATTGTTTTGCTCTTACTTGACCAAGAACTACAGGATTGACGGCTTCGAGATGAGATGGGTTATCTGTCAAACTGATATGGACTGAATTTCCATCGAATTCTCTGTCAGAAGATGCTCCTAAATGATATTTTACGTCTCCTTCAAAATCCTCTTTTGCTGAAATACCTTTACCAAAAAATTCACTAAAGATTGCTTGAAATGGTTTTCCTAATACGTTTGCTAAAACATTTAACCTACCTCTATGGGGCATTCCAATCTTTATCTCCTTTGCACCTAAATTTCCTCCTTTTTTAATAATTTGCTCTAAAGCAGGAATTAAAGCTTCACCGCCGTCTAATCCAAATCTTTTTGTACCAACAAATTTAACATGTAAAAACTTTTCAAATCCTTCTGCGTCGATAATTTTTTTCAAAATTGCTTTTTTTCCATTAGTAGTAAAGCTGATATTTTTTTCAGGTCCCTCAATTCTATCTCTTATCCATGCTTTTTCTTCTGGATCACCCATATGCATAAATTCATATCCAATTTTAGAGCAATATGTTTTTTTTAGTATTTTTAAAATATCTCTTAAGTTTGCATATTTGAGTCCTAAAACTCCGTCTAAAAATATCTTTCTTTCAAAATCTTTAGTAGTAAAACCATAAGTTTCTAGCTTAAGCTCTGAATGTTCCTCTTTTTTTTGTAAAGAGAGTGGATCAAGATCAGCTATTAAATGACCTCGTATTCTATATGCTCTTATTAACATTATAGCTCTTACAGAGTCCTTTGTGGCTTGCTTAATATCATCGTTATTTAAATTTGAAGTTTCATTTTTATCAACTTCTCTATTAATTAATTGATTTATATTTATTTTTTTATTTGGAGACCAGCTAGGTCCTTGTAAGTCGCTTAGGACCAATTTTTGCTCATCATTCAGTCCTTCAAAAAATAATCTCCAGCTATTAGGTAAAGATTTTGGATCTTCTAAAAAGTCAGCGTAAAACTTATTAATAAATTCAGAGTTATTACCGACTAAAAATGACGTTTTCTTATAAATATTGTTGTTTTTTGGTGATGACATTTCAGAGATTATTCTAACATATATTATATAAATTCAACCATTAAGTTTTGAGTAAAGTGTTTTTCCAATATCAGCTGGTGATTTTGAGATAGTAATTCCCGCTGATTTCATTATTTCAATTTTTCCCTCTGCTCCACCTTTCCCCCCTGAAATTATTGCACCTGCATGACCCATTCTTCGTCCTGGAGGAGCTGTAAGACCAGCCACAAAACCAACAAGTGGTTTTTTTATTCTTTGTCTTTTTAGGAATTCAGCTGCTTCTTCCTCCGCAGTTCCACCAATTTCTCCTATCATTATTATGGATTTTGTTTCATCGTCCTTTAAAAATAATTCTAAACAATCTATAAAATTGGTTCCGTTAATTGGATCTCCCCCTATTCCAATACAAGTAGATTGTCCCATTCCTATAGATGTGGTCTGAGCAACGGCCTCATAAGTTAAGGTTCCAGATCTTGAAACAATACCAACCGATCCTTTTTTATGTATATTTCCTGGCATAATTCCAATTTTACACTCATCAGGAGTTATTATTCCAGGGCAATTTGGACCTATTAATCTAGATTTGCTTTTTTTTAATTCTTTCTTTACTTTAATCATATCCAAAACTGGTATTCCCTCTGTGATACAAACAATCAACTCTAACTTTGCATTTATGGCTTCAATAATTGCCTCTGCTGCAAATTTTGGAGGAACGTATATCATTGTAGCATTGGCACCAGCTTCATCCTTCGCCTCTTGAACAGTATTAAAAACAGGAAGATTTAAATGCTTTTGTCCACCCTTATTAGGAGTAACACCACCAACTAATTTAGTTCCATATTTTAAAGCTTGCTCTGAATGGAAAGTTCCATGCTTCCCTGTAAAACCTTGGCATATGACTTTTGTATTCTTATTTACAAAAATTGACATTTATTTAATTGCCTCCACTATTTGCTTTGCTGCATCATTTAAATCAGAAGCAGATAATATTTCTAAATTTGATTCATCTAAGATTTTTTTTCCCTCTTTAAAATTAGTCCCCGCAAGTCTTACAACAAGAGGTACGGATAAATCTATTTCTGTCGCAGCTTCAACTACACCTTGAGCCAATACATCACATCTCATTATTCCACCAAATATATTTATTAGAATTCCTTTTACATTTTTATCACTCAAAATTAATTTAAAAGCGGCTGATACTTTTTCTTTTGATGCGCCACCACCAACATCTAAAAAATTTGCAGGTTCTTTTCCATATAATTTAATTATATCCATAGTTGCCATAGCTAAACCCGCTCCGTTTACCATACAACCTATAGATCCATTCAATTTAATATATGCTAAGTCATGCTTGCTAGCTTCTATTTCAGCAGGATCCTCCTCGTTTAAATCTCTAAGATTTAAAATTTCAGGCCTTCTAAATATTGCATTATCATCAAAATTCATTTTTGCATCTAGACATATAATATTATTATCTTTTGTAATAATTAGGGGATTAATTTCAATTAAACTTGCATCTTTCTCAATCAGTATCTTGTACATAGCTTTAATTAATTTGAATGACTCCTTTTTTTGGCTTTCATTGAACTTAAAAGGAGAAATGATTTTTTCTATATCTAACTCATTTATTTCTTCACCCAGCTCAACTTTAGTTGTAATAATTTTTTGAGGTGTTTCTGTTGCTACTTTTTCAATATCCATACCTCCTTCAGTACTACTTATAAAAGCAATCTTCGAAGTTTCTCTATCTACTAAGCATGATAAATAAAATTCTTTGGATATGTCTGAAGCTTCTTCTATGTAGAGTCTCTTTACTTTTTTTCCCTCTGGTCCGGTCTGATGAGTGACAAGTACTTTACCCATCATTTTTTTTATTTCAATTTCAAGGTCCTCTAGACTATTGACTAATTTTACACCACCAGCTTTTCCTCTACCCCCGGCATGAATCTGAGCTTTTAAAACAAATTTTTTACTTTTTAAATTTGATATTTTTTCTTTTAAATCATCTACAGAAAAAACAACTACTCCATTAGATACAGGAGCTCCAAATTCTTTTAATATCTCTTTGGCTTGATGTTCGTGTATATTCATAATTAAGATATTTGATCTTATATAACTAAAATAAACATTAATCTATAAATTTACTAAAAATATAAATAGATGCTTTTTTTGTAAAATGATTCTCATCCCAATTAGTTATACCATCAGGTCCCTCATCAACTTTTACCAAACAAGTAAGATCATCTTTACAAAGTAATTTTATTAAAGAAAGATATCTGATAGCGTTTTTATCTGCAAAACTCTGAAATTTTTTATCTAACTCAAAATTCTTTTGATGATTTTTATCACTTAAATAATAGGGTATTTTTTTTGAAATCCTATACTTTTTTAATAATATTTTTGGCAATGGATCTTGCCATCTTATAGATGGGCCTACCAGATAGATTGAGTCGATATTATTATTTTTCAATTTTTTAATAGTTTCTTCTATATCATTTAAATCATTATGGGACCAAAATCCTGCTATGAAAACTTTTTTCGGCTTTAATTTTTTTATTTCATTAATAATAAATTTATTAATTTTTTTACAATTAGGATCTAAATTATTCTGAGGGGAATTATTTGCCGAAGGTTTGCACGCATCTGTTGTTCTTTGCCAAATATTATATTTTTTTCCGTATTTATAATTTATGCCAGGGTATAAATGAGCTGCTAAACTATCTCCCCATATGAAAAGGTCGTCTTTATTAACTTCTAAATTTGTTTTACATTTTTGAAAGTATTTATTTTTAAACGCTTTTTTATTTTCAATATGGCAAGTTCCTGATTGATATATTTCTTTGTAGTTGTAATTGAAATTTATTAAATTCATAATTTCTTTGGAATATCTTTGTGGTAAACCGTTATACTTAAAAATATAAAGACAAATTAAAGTAAGAAAAATTAAAACAGTTGATATAAATATGGTAAAAAACTTCCTAGAGATTAACTTTCTGTTTCTAAAAGGTTTTTCAACTAAAAAATAACTTAATATAGAAAGAATTATTGTAAGTATAATTAATTCGACTTTATCAAAATCGGAAAGGTTTTGTGATTTTATTTGTTTAAAAGCAAATATTGGGTAGTGCCAAAGATATAGAGAATAAGAAATGAGTCCAGTTCCTACGAACAATTTTGAAGATAAAATATTATTTATGAAACCATTATAATTATAGTTATAAATTATTATTGCTGTTCCTAAAATTGTGAAACTTGTAAAAATTGATGGATGAGGAGTAGAGTTGTTAAATAAAAAAAAAGGTAAAATTATTAAAATGATACCAAGTGATAAAATAAAGTTATTTGACGTTACTCTTTTTTCAGTAAATTTTTGATTTAAATGTTCATAAGCAAGTAACGCACCGATTAATAATTCCCAAATTCTAGAGGGCAGCATATAAAAATTTAAATTTTTGTAATAAAAACTTCCTAGACTTGAAAATAATAATGATCCAAAAAATAATAGTAAAAAAATATACTTTATATTTCTAAATTTTTTTCTATATAAAAAATATATTATCGGTGGAAATAATATATAAAACTGCTCCTCTATTGATAAACTCCAAGTATGTAACAAAGGTTTAAGTAAACTTGAATCAGCGAAATAATTATCAGTTAAAAAAAACCAAAAATTTGATAAAAAGAAGAGTGAAGACAATGCTGACCCAGACAAGTCTTTAAACTGGTTAGGCATCATTAATAAGTAACCAGTAATAATAGATAAAAATATAATCAAAAATAACGTGGGTAGTAATCTTCGGGCACGTCTTTCATAAAAATCATAAAAATTGAATTTATTAGCATTGATTTTTTCAAGTATAAGAAAGCTTATTAAATATCCAGATATTACATAAAAAACATCTACACCAAGATATCCTCCTGGTAAAATTCTATAGGTTTGATCTTTTATGCTAATTTCAAATGCTGCATGGTAAATAATTACTGAGATTACCGCTATTGCCCTAAGCCCATCGATTTCTGGTCTATATTTAAATTTCATTGAGTCTTTTAATTAGTACGTAAAGATTTTTTGGAAATCTAATTTTTTTTCCAATAAATTTAAATCGTATTTTTTTAATATAAAAGTTAAGTGCGCGCTTTGTGGGTGCTTCACAAGTAATATATTTAAATTTATAAAAATTTTTATAAATAATTTTAATTGATTTATTAAGAAAATACTCACCAAAGCCTCTTGACTGAAAATTTTTATTTATCGCTAATAAGTTTAAGTTTATAATTTTTTCTCTATGGTATTTTTTTTTATTCAAAAAGATTAAATCTAGTTTTGTTATAGCTAAAAAAATATTTACTAGTGGATAAATTTTAAATTTAAACAATAATTCAATAAATATTTTAAGCTTAATTGAACGAAAATCCTCAATCAAATTATCTTCATCTTTTGCAAATAATAAGTATCCAATAGTTTTATTTTTTAATTTTAAAATTAATAAAAAAAGATTTTTTGAATTAATGACAATTTTGAGATATTCGATTATTAAATTTTTACTTAATTGAGATAATATTGAATAGTTATTTTCAATCTTAATTAAGTTTATTACCGAATAAAGATTTTTTTTTAAGTTTGATTTATTTAATTTTAATACTTTTAAATCAGTAAATTTTTTCATTGTAACTCAGAACATTCTTTAATTTGCAATTGAATTAAATATTCATGCTTAATAGTTTCTGTAAAGCAGTTTTTAGGAATATAATTATAAACTATTTTATTTATATCTAATTTTGATAGTCTTTCAAATATTAAGATTTTCTTAATACTTTTATTTTTAATTATTTTGATTAGATGATATTGATAATTTTTAAAGTATTTTGTATCAACTCCGGGATAACTTATCAAATCATATGTTCTACTTGGAGAGTTCAAATTTTTTTCGAGTAAAGAAGAAAAAAAATTGTATTGAGAAATGAACATAATGTTGTCATTTTCATATTCAAGAATAGATAAAGTAGATTTTATTAAATCAATTTCTTTATTTGGATCTTTAAAATATGGTGTGATCCAATTTAATCCTGAAAATTTTTTATTTATAATACTTGCTTCAACATGGCTAGATATGTCAACATTACTTAATTCATGAAATTTTCTCTCATCATTAAATCTTAAATGGTATTTAAACGTTACAAAAACACAAAAAAATATGGTTAGATAAGTATAGAACTTTTTAAATTTAAAGGAACTTAATTGATTGTAGTATAAAAAGAAACCAGACAAGATTGGAATTAGTGAAAAAATATAAATTTGATTCTTAGTATAAATTTGATGAGTTAAAGTCGAAAAAATAAAAACTAAGATGATTAAAAATATTTTAAATTCCTTAGATTGGTAATATTTATTTTGTTTAACTAAATTATTTAGGTTGATTATAAGTATTGGAGTCAATATTAAGTAAATAAATTTAAAATCTAAAATTACATTCTTAAAATTCAAATCATATAAATCATACCTGTCTGTTCCAATAGATGAAGGAGATAAAAATATTTGTAAGAAGAAATTATAAAATTTTATCTCATTCAATTTTAAAAATAAAAATAATGAAAATAAAAAAAGCGCAGCTCCTAAAATAAAGTATATGAGGATATTAAGTTTTCTCTCACTTAAAGATATAAAGAGACACACGAAAATTAGACCAAAAATTGTATATGCAGCGGGAACTTGTTTAGAAAAGAAAGCTAAACACAATAATATAGATCCAAAAAACCAATAAAAATTTTTTTCTTTTATGACAGCTAGAATTAAAAAATATATCGCCAGTAAGCTAAAATATGTTGAATGTAAATCTAAAAAAGGTGTCCCACTTACTGGGTAAGCGAGAATGGAGATAGATATTGATAAAATAAAAGCAAGACTTAAATCAACTTTTAAAAATCTTAAAATATAGTAAGAAAATAAAGTTATGATAACATTAAATGAAGAAGAATGAATTAGGTAGGAATACCAATTATTTCCAAAAATCTTAAAAAAAATAGCTTGTATATAATCAATTATGAAACCATGTACAATCCAGTAATCTTTGATAGGAACGTCTCCTAAAAGAATTCTGTAACCATTATCGTAATGTATGAATGTATCTACTGGGTAAACTCCATTAGATCCTACGTAAAAGTTTATGCAAAAGGACGAAATTGCAAGAAATATATATATATAAATATCATAATATTTTTTATCTATAAACATTAACTAGTTTTATATCTTAGAATGATAAACTTCTATATTTTTCACAATTGAATCAATGTACGATAATGAAATTTTTGGATGATTTGGTAAACAAATTAGTTCTTTTTCGTATCTTTCCGCGTTAATGCATTTCTTTCCAACCTTAAATAATTTTTGACAATTGTAATAGTGTTTAAATCTGACTTCTATACCTTTTTTTAAAAGATAATCATTTAGGCTTTTTTTATTTTTAACTAAAATAGGAAAATCTAAAAAATTTTGATAATTTTGATCAGTAATTTTTATTAATTCGAATTTTCTATTTTTAATTTTAGAGAGTTTATTGAAATAATATTCATTTTTGATTTTTCGCATTTCAAATAATTTTTTTCTTCGATGCAAATTTCTTATCTGAGAATATGTAAGTAATGATGATAAATCACTAATTTGTGAATAATAATATTTTGGAAAATTTAATTTAACGGATTTTAGAGAGGGATAGAATATTCTTAGAATGGATTGTATCTCATATTTGTGAATAAATTTAATTATATGAATGAAAAGGCACTTGTACAATATTTTTTGAGACATAACTTTAAGTATTAAGAATATTGCAATTTGTTTAAATAAAATAGATCCATAAAATTTTTTCATCTTAGTATTTTCTTCCCTACAATATTTTATGAAATTTTTATCTTGAGATGAAACTGCTCCACCGAACAATGAAGAAATATTTTTCATTATATTGAAACTATAAATAGTAAAATCTCCTAATTCACCAGAGAAGTATTTTTTGTTTTTCTTTTTATGAAAATTATCAAAATAAATAGCGTTATCTTCTATTAAGAAAATTTTTGATTTTTTTGCTATTTTTTTTATTTCTTTTGAAATTTCATAATTATTAAACATATTAGTTAAAACTATTGCTAATGTTCGACTTGACGCTTTTTTTTTTAATTCCTTCAAATCAATTGAACCAGTTTTATAATTTAAATCACAAAATCGAACTTTAAAATTTAGGTTAGTTGCAATATTAACCATTTCAGGTAAATTATAAGAACAAAAAATTATTTCTTTTTTTTTATTTTTTTTCTTTAAGAATTTTAGTATGAATAAAAATCCTACTCTGCACTGACTAAATAAGAACGAGTATTTTTTTTTTGATTGTTTAGATAGTATATTTTTTATAATATCTTTTTTTTTATTCAAATCTTTTCTAAAAAAAAAATCAGAAAAGAATCTTGTAAATTTTAAGTATAACCATATACGAAACATAATTATATCTCTTTACCTACCCTTCTGGAGTTTGCCATTATTAATCCAAGTGGATATTTGTTTTTTGTAAAATTTAACACTGAGCCATCTATTATATAAATTTTCTTGTTATTTCTAAGCTGACATTTTTCATTTACAGTTAGTTTACCTTTTTTGCCCATTAAGATTGTTCCAAAGTAATGGAAGTCTGCTCCATATCCAGGAAAATAATTTAAAAAAAATGGAAAGAATTTTTTGGTATTTAACAGGTATTTAAATATCATTTTGTTTATATTTTTAAATAACTTTTTTATATTTTTTTCTTTTGAATAAACTTCATAAAAATGTTTTCTCTTTTTAATATAAAGATTTCCAAATTTGGGTTCGATAAATATGTTAGAGAAAATTAAATGCTCTCTTAAAAAGTTAATTATAAACTTAAACGGTGTTAAAAAAAATTTAAATTTAATTATTGCGTCCACAATAATTTTATTACCTGGTCTAAAATCAGCAGTAAATAGAGCGGGATTTTTTCTAGATTTAAGATGTAACTGAGACGGCTCAAAATTCATCGTATTTTTCCATCTTTTTTTTGAAAAATAAAGAGAAAACAATCTTGGATGATGATTTATTTTTATCTCTTTAGAAATTTTCAGGTAGTCCATAATTAGTTTAGTGGTAATAAGTGTTCCACATCCTAAAACAAGTTTTTTTGTAAAAAAAATTTTTTTTTCTTTTCCATTGGAACAAGCAATTTGAACTCCAAGCTTATGGTCTTTTATAGACTCAACAAAATAATTATGAAATTTAATTTTTTTTTTATTTAAATACCTTTTGTAAAAATTTAGAGGCGTAAGTTTGTCTTTATTTTCATTTAAACTTTTTAGCTGAATTATTTTTTTTGATTTTTTTTGAAAAGCCAATATTGGTTCATCCAAAAATAAATCTTTATTATTTTTTGAAAATTCTTCTCCTATGTATTCATTTTTTTTATAGGTATTTTTGACAGAACTATTTAATTTTCCAATCAAATTTAATTTTTCAAATATTTCAATAAAAGATTTAAATATTTTAATTTGTGTTTTCTTCGTCAAATGTCTTATGTCTCCTAAAATATTTTTATCTATCTGGAGTCCCCAATAATTAGACAGACCCCCAAATTCTAGAGCTCCAAAAAAATTATTTTTTGGATTTATTAATATTTTGTTAAAATAAAAATAGTTATGTACTTGCTGCTCTTCTCCAATCATTTGTGGAGGTAAAATTTTAAAAATATGATTGTTTTTTAATTTATTTTTAATTTTTAAATTTTTTTTAAAAGAAATAACATTTACCTGACTGTTTTTTTCCAAGTATGAGTCGATAAATGCCAGGCTTGATAAACCTGTACCTATAACTAGAACATCGTATAACTTTTTTTTCACAAAGATGAATCGATTTTCTTAGCCGCATCAAATAATTCTTGAACTGCTTTGATTGATTTCTTAAAATTATTCTCTTCCTCTGAGTTAAGTTTTAGTTCTACGATTTTTTCGACACCGTTTTTACCAACGATAACCGGAACACCGGCATAAATATCTTTAACTCCATATTGTCCATCAATGTACGCTGCGCAAGGAAGTTGTTTTTTTTGATCTTTCAAATAACTTTCAGCCATTTCTACTCCAGATGCGGCTGGTGCATAAAAAGCAGACCCTTTCTCTAAATACTTAACTATTTCTGCTCCTCCCTTTTTGGTTCTATTAACAATTTCTTCTAACTTCTCTTTAGTAATCAATCCGTCGTCAACACACTGACTAATTTTTTTACCATCGATTAGAGTATGATCTAGCATTGCAACCATACTATCTCCATGCCCTCCTAGTACTAAAGATTGTATTCTTTTAACTGAAACATTTAATTCTTGAGATAAAAAATAGATAAATCTTGAAGAATCTAAAATCCCGGCCATTCCAATGACTTTATTCTTAGGTAAATTAGAGTACTTTTGAAGAGCCATCACTATCACGTCTAGGGGATTGGTAATGCAAATAACAAAAGCATTTGGGGATGTTCTTTTAATGCCTTCTGCAACCTGTTTGATAATTTTAAGATTAATACCTAATAAATCATCTCTAGTCATTCCTGGTTTTCTAGGTACTCCAGCAGTTATTATTATTACATCCGAATTCTTAGTGTCTTCATAGTTATCTGTTCCAGATAAATTAATGTTAAAACCATTTACCGGTGAAGATTGAGCAATATCTAATGCTTTGCCTTTTGCTATTCCTGCTGCAACATCAAAAAGAACAACATCTCCTAATTCCTTTAATGCGATTAAATGGGCCAATGTTCCACCAATTTGTCCAGCTCCAATTAATGTAATTTTTTTTTTCAATTTTTTCCTTTTTTATTTCATAGTTGGCATTACAAATTCTGGATCAGTTCTAAGTCCTGAGGGCCATCTAGAAGTTATTGTTTTGAGTTTAGTATAAAATCTAACTCCCTCTGGACCATGCATATGTTGATCTCCAAATAAAGATCTCTTCCAACCTCCAAAACTATGAAACGCAACAGGCACTGGTATCGGGATATTAATACCCACCATTCCAATTTTTGCTTTGTTTGAGAAAGTTCTTCCTGAGTCTCCATCCCTTGTAAAAATGCTAACCCCATTACCATATTCATGATCATTAACTAATTTTAATGCTTCATCAAAGTTTTTTACCCTCACAACTGATAAAACAGGGCCAAATATTTCCTCTTTATAAATTTTCATATCTCTAGTTACATGGTCAAATAAACATCCTCCAATATAATAACCTTTTTCATAACCTTGTAACTTAAAATTTCTTCCATCAACAACTAATTTAGCTCCCTCTTTTTCTCCGATATCTACATAGCTCTTAACTTTTGCAAGATGTTCTTTTGTTACTAATGGACCCATTTCAGATTGCTTATCCATCCCTGAACCGACTTTAAGTGCTTCGACTTTTTTAGCTAAAGAATTTACAAGTTTATCTCCGATATCGCCAACTGCAACTGCAACTGATTGTGCCATACATCTTTCTCCTGCTGAACCGTATGCTGCGCCCATTAAACCATTCACTGCCTGTTCTAAGTCACAGTCTGGCATAACTACACAGTGATTTTTTGCACCGCCTAAAGCTTGAACTCTTTTTTCATTTTTTGCACAATTTTCATAAATATATTTTGCAATCGGAGTTGAGCCTACGAAACTCATAGCAACAATGTCTTTATTATTAATTAATGCATCTACTGCCTCCTTGTCCCCATTAACTACATTAAAAACTCCATCAGGTAATCCAGCGTCTTTTAAAAGCTCCGCTAATCTCATGGAACAAGAGGGATCTTTTTCTGACGGTTTTAAAACAAAAGTATTTCCACAAGCTATGGCCATTGGAAACATCCACATCGGGACCATCGCAGGAAAATTGAAAGGAGTTATTCCAGCACAAACGCCGAGAGGCTGTCGAATTGACCAACTATCAACATTTGAACCTACGTTTTCTGTGAACTCTCCTTTAAGTAGCTGAGGAATGCCACAAGCATATTCAACAACCTCAAGGCCTCTATTTAGTGAACCTTTTGCGTCTTCATATACTTTTCCGTGTTCAGCAACTATAATTTTAGTAAGTTCATCTGAGTTTTTTTCAATTAACTCTTTAAATTTAAACATTATTCTTGCCCTCTGCAGCGGTGGTTTAATAGACCATGTCTCAAATGCTTTTTGAGCATTTGCTACCGCTTCATTTACATCTTTTATGGTGGCCAACTTAACTTCAGCGCTTTGTTCACCTGTAGCTGGATTGAAGACTTTTCCAGTTCTTGTTGAGTCTCCGCTAAATGATTTACCGTCAACAAAGTGTGCAATAGTTTTCATGATGATATTGATTAAATAAGCTTTTAACTTGTTGCAAGCATTTTCTTAATAGATCCAATAGCTTTTGCAGGATTTAAACCTTTTGGACAAGAATTAGTGCAATTCA
>MDTG01414530.1_pt1 | contig 19562 bp, 21 predicted proteins | sample 811421 | NCBI WGS metagenome assembly MDTG01 (sample SAMN05326645, study PRJNA326480) | marine metagenome | isolation source: seawater | place: Pacific Ocean: South East | collected 2011
ACAGAATTGTTACCTGACGAAGCTGCAAATAGACAAGCTTTTTTTCAAGGTAAACCAAATAATGAGATAGTCAAAGACAAATCAAAACTTAAGTTTGTTAACAAATGGGACATTGCTGTTTTCAAAGGTGGCAAAGAGGGAATCCTTCATAAAACACCAGATAACGCTTTGAATGAAGGTTCATGGTTGCTAATGAGGCTTGACAATGCTTCATTCTTAGAAACAATTAGAAAAAATAATAACTAGGATTGAGAAATAGAATATAACACGTTTCTAGGCATAAAATTAATTAAATAAAAGATCGTCAGCAAAAAAAGTAAAAAAAACACCTGCTAAGTAAAATATTAATGAAATAAAAATTAATATTGAATTTAAAACTCTTAATTTTAAACACAAACTAGCTAATTTTGGATCAGCAGGACAACTAATTTTTCTATCTCTCCAAAATAAAATTAATGAAAATGACAAAATTATTCCTGCAAGAATAAATATTTCAACTTTGTATTTGGAAATTAATGTTATCCATGGAAAAAAAGATATGAAGCTTGCTAAACTTGCTCCCATTCCCAAAAAAACCAACAATGCTGGTAAAGCACAACATATTAATGTACTGAAACTTGAAAATAGACTAAGTGCAGGAGCAAAGGATTGTCGGAAAAAATTATTTATCACGTCTAATCTCCGTTACATCGTAACCAGAATCATTAATTAATTTTTTAATAATTTCATTTTTAATAGTTTTATCTTTTTGCATGTATATGGTGATAAGCATTTTTTCCATATTAACTTCAATATCTGAGACTGAGTCATTCTTCTTAAAAATTTTTTCAATTGAACGAGCACAAAAATCACAAACCAGTCCATTTACAAAGACATTTATTTGTTTGCTTTCATTCTCAAGTTTATTCTTTGAATTAATATTTTTGTTAAATAGTAAAGTTAAAATTATTACAAATATTTTCATTCTTCTTCCTTAAAATCTTTTTATAAAATTAAACATGATATCTTCATAATTACTTACTCCAATTTCAGTAAGAAAATCACCTTTAAACATTCTTAATATAGGTGAAAAAACAATTTTATTTTTAGCCTGAGGCATATGTTCAATTTGAGCCATAATCCATGAATGCAAATCTCCATATCCACCTAAATATGGTGCAAATCCCAAACGTACTTTTTGTAGGAAAAATTTATCAATCGAAGTGTTAAAATTTATTCTATTTTCGTAACTAGTAAAATACTTTCTACTCTCCCAATCGATTGAAACTCCTGAAAATAAATTTGGTTCAATCTCACTTTTCTTGTTTTTTAAACCCCCTACTGCTACACCAGCTCCATTTTTAAAATAAAAATTAGCTTGTGATTTTGAAGTATTTAAGCGTTTAATTAAATAATTAAATTGTAAACCATGAAATTGCCATTCTTTTTTCCTCCAATATTCTCCTCTATAACCAATAGAATGATTTATTTTTGGACTGAAATGTACATGTATACTATGCCTATTAAAATCATTCATCTGCATAAATGTCCAACCTCCCGGATAAGAGATAGGCCTAGCATTTAATTCCTCAAAAAAGACTATTGTGGTTATACAAAACCAAACTAAAAATTTCAAATTCATAAAATTCTCCTATACAATTAGCAAGATGACAAAACGTCATTAATGCCAAATTAAATATCTAGAGAAAAGTTTTTGGGGGTGGATCTAAATTATTAGGGTTATATAGATATATATTGTTGGCAATGGATATTATACTTTTATTTTTTACATTTATTTCAAAAGATTGATTTAAAACAATAAGTTGAACCTGGTTTTGGTTACAGTCACATTTTAAGCAAATAGAAACCAATTTTTTTTCTTTTTTTTGATTACAGTGTTTATGGTTAGATATATTTTGCAACATTTTTTTACTCAAAAGACTTTTTTCATGACAAATTGAAATTGATTTACTCAATATGTTTGAGGTAATAAGACTAATAGAGAAGAAAACTATTGTGAATGTTTTTAAATTTATGAACATTATAATACATATATAAAATTTATAAAACAATTTCAAGAATTGCGAAAACAAACGTTTATATTTAAATATTCTAATTAATTTTAAATTATTTTTTACTTCTATTTCAATCTCATATTTTCAAAATAATCATCTAAATTTCCAGTTGTTTTTTTGCATTTTCCAACAAGTGCATTATTTGAATGAACGCCAATAAAAAGTTCTTGGGTTTTAATGGCAATTTTTCTTTGAAATAAATCATTTTCAATATCCAAAATGATATTATTGTCAGAAATTAAATAAGTACCTGAATTTTTATAATAGTCATCTTCGGTTTTAGAAAAAGCATGTCTAACTGCAGTTTTATTAGAAAAAAATTCGTAACCTATAATTTGATAATTTCCTTCACATATAAAACTTGAATCATCAAAACCATCAAAGGATTCCAAATCATAAATTCTAAAAATCATTAAAATGAAAAATAAACAATGAAAGGTATGTTTTAAACTCATGTTTAAAGTATACTTTAATTTAAAATATCAGTCACAATTTTTGTTCTAAAATATAATTTTATACTTTATGAAATCTATTATTTAAAAACTTTTTTATAAACTATTTATTATCCTAAACTTAGGTTATTGCAATGTTAGTGAACTTAACTTATCTTTATCAATAATAATTATTATTATCGACTAGCTAAAATCTTTTGTAGATTATGAAATTTTTATTTTTTTTTTGTATTTTAATTTTTTTTTACAATAAAATTTTTGCAAATTGTTCAAAGGCAAAAGACTCCTCAAGAATTGTTGTTGCTGGAGGTTCCATTACTGAAACGTTATTTTATTTAGATCTTTCTAAAAATATTATTGCTGTTGATACCACTTCAAACTTTCCTGATGAGGCAAAAAATTTACCATCAATTGGCTATGTAAGAGCGCTTTCCACTGAAGGAGTATTATCATTGAATCCTACTTTAATTATTGGTGAAAAAGATATGGGACCACCAAATGTAATACAACAAATTAGAAATACGCCAGTTGAATTAAAGATAATCGAGGAGGAAAATAGTGCTGAGGGTATTAACAAAAAAATTGATTGTATAAAAAATATTGTAGGGGAAAAAAAATTTGATTCAGAAAAAAATATAAATCTTAAAAGTTCAATACTTAAATTAAAAAATATATCTAACATCAACAATAATAATAAAATTAGAGGCCTGATAATCTTAATGATGCGAGGAACATCTCCAATTGTTGCAGGTAGTGATACTTCTGGTGGAGATTTTTTGAGAATGATTGGTGCAACCAATTCAATGAACAGTTTCGAAGGTTGGAAACCAGTTGGAAGGGAAGCTATTATGATTTCCAATCCAGATTTTATAATTGTTACTAAAAGAGCTCTCAAAAATTTTGGTTCTTCAAAAACATTTATGAAAGAATCCGGAATTTTGGATACAAAAGCTGCAAAGTTAAATAAGGTTTTTTTTGAAGATGGAATGCAGTTTCTTGGTTTTGGTCCAAGAACAATGGATTTAGCCATAAAAATTGCGAAAGATATCAATGAACAACCAAATTAAATTCATAAAATTCATTTCTACAAAACAAAAATTAATTTTAATTTCATTTTTATTTATTTTTTTTTTTTCATTTTTATCAGCATTGATATTTGGAAGTTACAAAATTTCTTTATTAAGTTTATTAAACCTTGAATTAACTGAATTAGAAAATAATATTCTTTCTAAAATTAGAGCACCAAGAGTTATACTTGCAGTTTTAGTTGGAGCGAGTCTTGGAATATCCGGTGCTGCATTGCAGGGCTTATTCAGAAACCCACTGGCGGATCCAGGTTTAATTGGTGTATCTGCAGGTGCCGCTTTAGGTGCCGCTTTTGCAATTGTATTGGGTTCAAAGTTATTACCAGAGCTATTCTTTGGTATTTTTTTTCTTCCTTTTTCTGCAATTTTGGGAGCTTCAACTATAATTTTTTTTCTTTATGCTTTTACAAGGGGTTTTGAGAGTAAAGGTGTTACTTACATGCTTCTTGTTGGAATTGCAATAAATGCGTTAGCAACTGTTTTGATTGGAATTCTTACATACGCAAGTACAGATTCTCAACTAAGAGGACTTACGTTTTGGATGATGGGAAGTTTTGGAGGATCAAACTGGATATTATTGTTTCCAGCAATAGTTTTGATTGTTGTCTCGATTAGCTTATTAATTCCTGTATCCAGAAAGATTGATATTTTACAACTAGGCGAATCAGAAGCCATACGACTTGGCGTTAATGTCCAACAACTAAAGTTCAAAATTGTAATTTTTTCAGCGATATGTGTCGGTTCAAGTGTTGCACTTTCAGGTATGATTGGTTTTGTGGGTTTAGTCGTACCGCATTTAGTTAGATTAATTGGAGGGGTCAACCATAATTTTTTACTCATTGGATCTGCGGTTTTAGGCGCAGCGCTCATGACCAGTGCAGATTTGTTATCAAGAATTATTATACAACCAGCAGAATTGCCTGTAGGTTTATTGACGAGTGCAATTGGTGCACCATTTTTTTTCTGGTTAATTATTAAAAGTAAGAAATGACAATAAATCTTCAAAACATATCTATTAGTTTAAACAACAAAATTGTATTAGAAGATATTAATTTAAATGTTAATTCTGGTGAAGTTCTTTCACTGATAGGACCAAATGGCGCTGGAAAATCTTCATTAATAAATGTAATTTCTGGAGACTATTTGCCAACAAAAGGTGAAGTTATATATGATGGAATAAATATTAAAGAGTTTACGTTAGAAGAGAAATCTAGAAAAAGAAGCGTAATGTCACAATTTTCGAATATTGCTTTTGATTATAAAGTTAAAGATATAATTGAGTTTGGTTGGGTAGAAAATAGTATCGAAATATTTTCTAATATGTTTGATGAAATTGTACTAAAGATTTCGAAATTATGCGATGTTATTGATTTATTAAATAGAAATATAAATACTTTATCTGGAGGAGAAATAAAAAGGGTTCAACTAGCAAAAACTTTGCTACAACTTTACAATCCATCACAAAAAAATCACAACAAATATGCATTTATGGACGAGCCTCTTTCGAATTTAGATTTGTTTTATGAAATAAAGGTTTTAAAAATTATTCAAAGCATAGCTAAATCTCAAGGAATTGGAATTCTTTTAGTTATACACGATCTTAATTTAGCAACAAAATTTTCAGATAAGATTGCTTTAATGGATAAAGGAAAATTGATAAGTTATGGGGCTCCAGAAAAAGTTATGAAACCCAAAATCTTAAAGTCAATCTACAAGCTAGATATTAAAATTCAAAAAAAACCATTTTGGATCAATTATTTTTAATAAATTACTTTTGATATTGCTTAGCTTCTTCTGAACCACCCGTAGCATCACCTTCACTATATGAGTGTTTTCCTGTTCCAGCTAGTTTTCCATTTGAAACAATTGTATATTCATTCCTTTGGATACCTTTATCAAAAAAACATTCTAAAATTTCTCTCACTCCAGCGGCATATCTGGCTTGTGCAGATAAAGATGTACCTGATGTATGTGGTGTCATACCATGGTGTGGCATTGTTCTCCAAATATGGTCATTTGGAGCAGGCTGCGGAAACCAAACATCACCAGCATAACCAGCTAATTGACCAGATTTTAAAGCTCTAGCTATGGCGTCTTTATCACAAATTTTTCCTCTAGCAGTATTAACTATGTAAGCACCTTTTTTCATTTTGTTTATGAGGTTGTCATCAAACATGTGTTCTGTTTCAGGATGTAAAGGACAGTTAATCGTAACAACATCACATACAGAAACAAGTGATTCTACGGAATCATGAAATGTAAGATCAAGCTCTTTTTCAATATCACTTGATAGTCTATGTCTATCAAAATAGTGAAGATGAGTTCCAAATGGCTTCATTTTTCTTAATGCATCCAGACCTATTCTACCCGCTGCAACTGTTCCAATGTGCATGCCCTCAACATCGTAGGACCTCTTAACTGCATCTGCAATATTCCACCCACCAACTTTAACTATTGCATGTTGATGATGATAATCCCTTACCAACGTTATAATCATCATAACTATATGTTCTGCAACTGACCTTGAATTACAAAATGTTACTTCCATTACGTCAATTTTATGATCCATAGCCGCCTGTAAATCAACATGATCTGAACCAATACCTGCAGTAATGGCCATTTTTAAATTGGGTGCTGATTCTATTTTAGCTCTCGTTAAATAATATGGCCAGAAAGGTTGTGAAATAACTATGTCTGCATCTTTAAGCTCATGATCTGCCCTGCATCCTTCACCATCCTTATCTGATGTGACTATTAAAGTATGACCATTCTCCTCAAGAAATTTTCTTAATCCAAGTTCACCAGATACACAACCAAGTAATTCTCCAGGTTTAAAATCGATTTTTTTTGGAGTTGGTAGAGTTTGTCCATCTGGATAAATGTCAATTTTTGGAAGTTCATTTATCGGGTAAGTGTCTGGCATTCCACTTTTAGGATCATCATATAGTACACATAAAATTTTCATTGTTTATCCCTTTCATTTTTATTGTTCAATGAATTAACGGTTTTTGTTCATTTGAGTCATATCCACTACCAAAAGAATTATTATGTGAAGGACAGCATCTAGTTGAATATTTTTGGGCTGATATAAAAATTCGATTAGATTCTCTTATAAGCCTACCAAGAATTCTTTTACTTAAAAGAAGTTTATAGGATTCACATTTGTTTGACTGCACAAGTTTTTTTAACAACTGGTTATATTTTGTGTGTAGATCAAATTTTTGTTTGATTACACTTTTTATTAAAAAAAATTGTAAGTTTTGAAATTCTTCTATATCCATTTTCATTGATAATAATTATTATTATCAATAAATCAACAAAAATATTTTTTTGTAATAACTAACAATTAAAAAGCCTGAAGCATAGAAACAAAAAAATTTCAAAACTTGAATAAAACATTTTTATTTTGATTTAAACTTGCAGAAACAATTAAATGTTGCCGGCTTCTAGACCCATATATCAGATGAACAATCTCCACCTGGGTAACGTGTTTCGTGAGCTCGAGCAGGTCCATTGGGTTCTTTCCCAAAATCAATTAGAAAGTCATTACGTATTTTCATTCCACCATTAATATTATCACAATCAACAATTAGCATGATGCCTCCTGTTTCATTCATTTTTGGATAAAATTGATTATCCCATGACGAAAATAATGATGTAGTTACAAAAAGTCTTTTACCATCTAAAGATAGTTGTATCATTTGTGGCGCGCCATTAACTTCCTTACCATTTACCTCATTGGCTTTTCCCAACATACCACCTATCCAAACCTGTCCAGTTAATTTTGGTTTTGACGGATTTGAAATATCATATTGTCTTAAGTCACCGTGCAACCAATTAGAGAAATATAAATATTTGTCATCCATAGATACTAAAATATCTGTTATTAAGCCTGGCATTGGGACAGGTAAAATTTTATTATCAATAGATTCAACATCAATAATTTTTTCAACTTCAAATTTACCATCATTTTTTTTGTACCAATGAAATATATTAGAACTTAACGCGGCCCCTACAAAACCATGGCTAGAATCGGGGTTGTGATGAAATCTTACTTCGAGCGGTATAAGTCCGTCATCACCCAAGTCTATTGAATTGATAATTTTTTTTTCTTTAAAATTCCAAAAATGAATATGTTTCCCATATTTATTATTTGATACATCCGTAAGTTCAAACCCAGGAACGAAAGTCTTTGGTGCTCCCCACTCACTTGATACCATTGTATTGTGTCTTGGTTGATACCAAAAATCATATCCAAAGTTCATTCCACTAATATCATTTTCCCATCTACCAATAATTTCAAAGTTTTTATTTAAATGTAAGAATCCACCTGGAGCGTTGCCTTGAGCATCACCTAACATTGAAACAATGATATCTGAACCGAGACAATGCACTGTGTGCGGAGCCGATAGGTTTGTTTTAGCTTTAATTTCATCACCTGAGATGGTCATTTTTAAGCTCGGCTTTCTGGGGTCTGAATCTACATCCACAATATAAAAATTTGAGCTTTGCAAACCAGGAATAATTAGATATTTTCTCTTCATATTATCGTCATCATGGCATGACGAACATGCATTCCACCCCATATGATGCAATTCGTCACCATAAGAACCAAGTTCTGTTCTATGCAAAATTTTACCATATGATGAACTATGGGGATCTACATCAATTGTGGCTAAATAATCAGGTTTTTTAATACCTGAACCAGTATAGATACATATTGTGTAAACAACTTTTTCTCTTGGAGCTTTTATGGCCTCTTGAGGCGAAGAATAGCCTGGGCCATTACAGTGTTTTGCTATTTCAGTCATTTTTTATACACAATAATCTAGTACGAAATTAATTAAGCAATAACATATAATATTCTATTTAAGAATCAAATTTTTAAAATCATCAATTAATTTTAATCTGAAAAAAAAATTTTGTGCATTGACAAAAGCTCTACTGTTATATTATAACATTGTTATATTATAACATTTTAATCAAGATTTAAAAATGAAAAAAGTTTTTCCTACTCTGTTTTTATCGATTTCATCGCTATCCCTTCCTTTTTCCTCATATGCTCAGAGCATTGATTCTATTTTTACAGCGCCTGAAGTTTTTATAACTTCTAAAATTAAGCCAACAAAAGATTTTGAGGGTGATAGAGGTAACATTTTAGTTAATACAGGTGATATTGAAAAAACAAGACAATACTCAATTGGAGGGATGTTACGAGACCTTCCTGGTATATCATCGCAAGGGCTTGGAAATGCTACAAGACCAATAATTAGGGGTATGACAAACTCAAGGGTAAAAATTCTTCAAAACAGTAGTTCTTTAAGTGATGTATCTGAATTTGGAGAAGATCATATAGTTGGTTACGATCCAATGTTAATTGACAAAATAGAAATTATAAAAGGTCCTGCAACACTTCTATATGGTAATAATGCATTTGCTGGAGTTGTAAACATTATAAATCCACTGATTTCGGTAGATAAGCCTTTTTTCGAACAAAAAGTTGAAACTAATTTAGGATATAGCACATCGGGGGGAGAAGTCAAAACTGCACTAAAAGCCCTCAAATCGGTTGATAATTTTTCAATACGAGGAATGGGAAGTTTTTTGAGTTCTGGATCCTATAATCTAGCTAATAGTTCAGCAAATCAAGGTAATTCAGCCAAATCTAACTTTACTGTTGGATTGGGAATAACTTACAATGACGGAAATAATTTTTTGGGATTATCAGTTGACAAATTAGAAGCTGAATATAGCCTACCAGGTGGAGAAGGAGTAGAAAACAGAACCTCAATTAATCCCACAAGAAATTTGATAAATTTCAAATCTGGTCTCGCTATTGATTGGAATATTTTCAACAAGCTATCTGTTGATGCAACAATTTCAGAGTACAATCATGCTGAGAGAGTTTTAATGGATAAACATAATATTGAATATTTTAATGATACTTATGAAATAAAAACCTCCTTTAATCACAGGCCACTTATGAGTAATAATATTGAAGGTGTAGTTGGTTTTCATTATCAAAATCTCAACCAAGGTGCAAGAGGTGAAGAAGAAAGTAATTTAACAACAACTAAGACCAACAGTTTTGGTTTATTTGTTCTTGAAAAATTGACTATAAATTCCTTTGAATTAGATCTTGGAGCTCGAATGGAATCAGTAAATTTAAAAACTTTGTCTCAGGAAAGGGGATTTTTTGCTTCATCATTTTCATCATCTCTCAAAAGACAGTTTGTAAAAAATAATACATCTTTTGTAGGTTTTGATTTAACTCAAAGAGCCCCAAATCCTGTAGAGCTTTTTGCAAATGGTGCTCATCATGCAGTTGAAAATTTTGAAAATGGAGAATCTAATCTTGGTTTAGAAACTTCATACAATTTTTCAGTTGGTAATATTTACAGAAATAATCTAAATAAAATTCATTTTGAAACTTATTTTAACTATATTGATGATTTTATTGCCGCTGATCGAGATGGAACTACTGTAGCTGTTGAAGGTGAAGATTTTAATAATGTTGTTCATGAACAATACAATGCATTGTTTACAGGGTTAGAGTTATTGGCTGATTATCACTTGCTAAATTTTAGTGATTATCAAATACTGACAAGGTTTTCTGGTGATCTGATAAAAGGATATAAAACCTCAACAGATAAAGCTATTACAAGAGTGCCTCAGTCTAAACTAAACTTCGGTCTCCAAATATTGGGGGATACACTAGATTCTGGTTTAACTTATAATCATTATTTTACAAAAGGGTTTTTAGGCCCACACCAAACAAGAACAGGTGGACATTCTCGTTTGGATTTCGATTTAACAAAAGATTTTTCCTTACCTTATGTTGAAGGTCACATTATATTTACAGCGATTAACTTGTTAGATACAGTTGGAAGAGATCACTTAGAATCAAAGAAAGATTCAGTTGAATTGCCTGGAAGAAACTTTAACCTTACTATGAAGGTTTTTTACTAAGATTATACATGATTAGATTCTATTCATCATATATTCTCGTTTTTACTACCCTTACTCATTTTTTTTGTTGTGGAGTTCCTTTATTATTAGGTATTAGTGCGATATCAACAAATTATTTATTTCTCGGATCAGGTTTTTTGGAATTTCAGTTGTTTGAAGCAATAGAATTATTTATGTATAGTTTTGCAAGCATTATTTTAATTACTCTCGTTTCGTTTGAAGTTCATAACTATAATAAAAAGAAATTTGAAACAGAAAATTGTTGTGAAGAAAATATTAACGGTTTGTCTAGAAAAACAGTGAAAAAAAATATTATCATTTCAGGTGTTCTTTATATTGTTAATAGTGTTTTTCTCCTATCAGAAAAAATATTTTAAACACAATTTAAAAAACTATGATATCATTTTGTTGTTATTTATTAATCGATTGATTTTTGAAACTATAAATTATCAACAATAATTTTTTAGAAGTTGTCTATAGAAATACTCCAAAATTTAGGTTACGGTCGCGGAATACTACTGGTTTTATTTGTATTTGGGTTAATCATATACAAAATTTTTTTTAACAAATATTAATTTTTTTTACGAAAATAAAAATTAAGGAAAATCAATTACAATTTTGACAAATACCATTTATTTCAATATTCCATTTTAGTGGTTTAAATGTACTTTTTTGTAATAATTCGTCAATTATTTTTGGAAGATTACAACTATTAGATTCAACAACTTCACCGCATGAGTTGCAAATTACAAACTGAGCTCCTTTGTGAAGGTGACCTTCGCTACAAATACAAAAAGCATTTAGACTCTCTATTCTATGAATGAAATTATGCTTTTGCCAGAATTCGAGTGCCCTGTAAACTGTAGGTGGCTTAATATTTTGTATTTTGCATTTCAATTTATCCATAAGATCATAAGCCTTGATAGGTTTTTTATGCCTGGCTATAATCTTCAAAACTAATTGTCTTGGCACAGTCAGTCTTTCTTTGTTAGTAACACAATATTCAATTGCTTTTTTTTCAATTTTAAGTTTCATATACTTTGTTCCAATAATTAATATTATAACAGTTTAGAGATATCACTACAATAGATTAGATAATAAACTAACGCCCTAAATTTATGATTTATAGTTTTGAAAAGAAGTTTAAAAACAGGATTTTGCTTATACACAATCTATTTTAATGGTACAATATCTAGTAAGGAAAAGTTATGAATATGTTTGATATTAATGAAGTTGAATATAAAATTGGAACACAAAAAATTCTAAAAAAACAAAGCTTTTCAGTTAAAAGGAATGAACACTTATTACTTTTAGGACCCTCGGGTTCAGGAAAAACAACATTGTTAAATTTATTGTCCGGCTTGTTAAAACCCACTTCTGGTGAAATTTATTTTTCTAATATGAAATATTCTTCCTTATCAGAGGAAGAGATTGATGACTTAAGGTTAGAAAATTTTGGTTTTATTTTTCAAAAACCATATTTAATCAAACATTTAAGTGTAGAAAAAAACATAAATTTATTCCCAAAAAAAATTTCAACTTCTTTCGTTTTTAATTTGCTCAATGATCTAGGACTAAATGAAAAACTAAAACAAAAGGCATATGGTTTGAGCGTTGGTGAAGCACAAAGAGTCGCAATTGCAAGAGGACTTGCAAATAATCCAAAGATTATCTTTGCCGATGAACCTACCTCAGCATTAGACGATAAAAATACAGAAAATGTTTTAAAATTATTGTTTTCTTTTAGTAAAAAAAATAACTCTACAATTATTGTTTCTTCCCACGATCAAAGAATAAAAAGTTTTTTTACAAAAAAAATAGATATCAAGTAATGAATGATTTAAGTTTAATATATCATTCTATTAAGTCTAGAGGAATCAACAGTTTGTTATCAGTACTGTTAACTGCATTCGGCGTTTCACTAGCAATATTAATCACTCAATTTTCAAATCATATTCAGAATAGATTAACGGCAGATGGCAAAAATATTGATATAGTGGTTGGAGCTAAAGGAAGTCCTTTACAACTCATATTATCATCAGTATATCACGTTGATATTCCTACTGGAAACATACCTTATGATTCTGTTAAAAAAATAATGAATCATCCTCAAGTTAAAAATGTTGTACCCCTAGCACTCGGAGATAATTGGAAAGGATACAGGATTGTCGGAACCTCTTATGAATATTTAAAAAATTATGATGCAGAACTAGAAAAAGGAAGATTGTGGGAAGAAGAGTTTGAGGTTTTAGTAGGTTCGTCAATAAAAACATTTATTAATCAAGAATTTTCAGGAGCGCATGGACTTTTAGAGGGTGGTGATCTACATGAAGATAAAAAATATAAAGTTGTAGGTATCTTAAAAAAAACTGGAACAGTTCTTGACAGGTTGATACTTACCTCTGTTAACTCCGTACTGACTCTTCATGATCACGATCAAATTGAAGATTTGAATAAAGTAAACAAGCATAGTGATCATGATGACTTACATGAACACGGAGAACATAATGATAATGATGAGAACATAAATGCTGAAAAAAAACCAATTAATACAAGTAAATCTGAAATTACAGCATTGCTAGTTCAAACAAAATCTCCTATTGCAAATATTAATCTTCCAAGACAAATAAATAGAGAAACTCTTCTTCAAGCTGCAAACCCTGCATTTGAAATGTCTCGCTTGATAGTTCTATTGGGGTTAGGCTCAAAGAGTTTTGCACTTTTGTCAGGTATACTAATATTTATTGCTATTTTAAGTATTTTCTCAGGCTTAGCTGGAACTCTTGAAAATAGAATTAGCGATTTAACTATTTTAAGAGCAATTGGCTATTCAAAAAAACGAATATTTAAAATAATTACTTTAGAAGGTCTTCTTATAGTAACCTTAGGTATCATCTTAGGAATTGTTTTAGCTGTTAATATATTTTTATTTTGCGTAGAAAACCTAAATTTTTTAAAATTAAGTCAAGCTGATATTTCAATATCACAAGACTTTATAATTATTGTAGTTTCAGTATTTTTTTCTGGCCTTGTTGCTTCTTTTATTCCAGCTTTTAAAAGTACGAAAATTAATATTGCGAACCAACTATCTAAAAATGTATGAACTATCTTAACTCAAATTCAGAGAATCTTTTGAAATGAGATTTTTTTTAATTCTTATAGCTATTTTTAATTTTAATACTTTTAATATTTATAGTTATATATTAACTCCACAGGAAATACTTTATTTTAATTCAAAAAATCTATTAATTAAAATAAATGACATAGACGAAAACTTTAATGAAATTATTGATCAGCAGGAATTATTATCAAATATTGATGACTTTGTTGATATTCCTAAAGGTGGAACTTCATGGAAAATTTTTGGTGAAACTGAAATGAACGAATATACAATATTTGATCCTGAAGGAATAGAATGGATTGGGTTTAGACCCAAGTTCAAAGAAAGTCTGAAAAAACTCGATGGTACAAAAATCATAATACAAGGGTATATGTTTCCATTAGAACAAAAAGAAAAACAAAATCTATTTTTATTAGGTCCTTTTCCTGCGACATGTCCATACCATTTTCATGTCGACTCAAATTTAGTAATTGAGGTACATGCTGAAAATCCTGTAGAAATTTCCTACGATACAATAAATTTAACTGGTAAATTAGAGCTTGTGGAAAGAGACGATGAATTTAATATATTTTACAGGTTAAAAGAATCAGAATTAATTAAAAATTAACGTTAATAAAAAACTATTTATTTTTATATTCTTTTGGGCACTCAAAATATAAATTTTTACTGGAAATAGTTTTTTTTCCATTGATAGTATTGTAAACACAGTATTTATGATCACCATTTTCATAAGACTTAGCTAATCCTGTGCCCATTGGACCTGAGAAGGTAATAAGATTTCTAAATGTTTCAGTTTTGTGTTCTTTAAAGTCTATAGATTTTTCGTTTGCGGTCATTCTAAAAGAAATTAAAAAATAAAAAATAAAAAGAATTTTTAAAAATTTAGAATTTTTTTTATTCATAGAATAAAATTATGATCATAATACTCGTAAAGTAAATATAAAATAAATTTTTAATTTAATTTAAATTAATTTTGTTGGAACCTTAAAAATGATGTTAGATAAATTAGACTGGTATATAATAATAATTTATCTATCATTACTCCTTCTATTATCATTTTTCTTATCAAAATTTCAAAAAACTAAGAAGGACTATTTCATTTCTAACAGAAATGAAAATACTTTCTTTTTAGCAATATCAGTTATTGCAACTCAGTGTTCAACTAGCAGTATTTTAGGTGCTCCAGCTTTTGTTGCTTTTACAGCAGGAGGCGGTCTTGTATGGTTGCAATACGAACTCGCATTGCCATTATCCATGATAATAATAATGATTTTTTTATTTCCAATATTTTATAAACTAAAAATAATCTCAGTATATGAATATCTTGAAAAAAGATTTGACCTTAAAACAAGACTTTTGCTGAGTAGCTTATTTCAATTAGTTAGAGTATTTGCAACCGCTGTTACTGTTTATGGTGTTTCAATAATTATAGAGTTGATATCAGGTTTAAATTTTTTTTGGTCTGTTTTAATACTTGGTGTAGTAACAATTCTATATGATTTTCTTGGTGGAATAAAAGCTATTGTTTACAGCGACGTTTTGCAAATGGCTGTTTTGACAACAGTACTCGTTGGTATTTTATTCTATTTAATAAACATCTTTGGAAATTTGGATACTATGATAGAGAGTATTCCTATTGAACGATTAGATACCTTAAATTTTTCGGAACATGGTCTTGGTGATGGAGCAGATTTTGCATTCTGGCCAATGTTGATTGGCGGAATTTTTCTTTACATCTCTTATTATGGTTGCGATCAGAGTCAAGTTCAAAGAGAGTTTTGCGCAAAAAATCAAAATGAAGGCCAAAAAATTTTTTTCTTTAACGGTTTGCTAAGATTTCCTCTCGTTTTTCTATATTGTTTTATTGGAATTGGTTTAGCAGCATATGCGCAAGTTAACACTGAATTTATTAAAAATATTCCACTTGTTAATAATTCTCCCAATTATAATTTGGCATTACCAGTATTTTTAATTCAAAATTTACCTGTTGGAGTTGTGGGACTTACATTAGTCGCCATGTTTTCTGCAGCAATGTCATCGATTGATTCAGTTATAAATAGTTTATCAGCAACCACAATGGAAGACTTTTTAAGAAGATTTAATAAACAAAAATGGAGCCCAAAAAAAGAATTATTTATTTCTAGAATTATAACATTATTTTGGGGGATAATTTTAATTTTTCTCACATTTCACGTTGAAGATATTTCAACTAATGTTCTTGTTGCCATAAATAAAGTGAGTTCTTTGATAAATGGTCCAGTTTTAGCCGTTTTCATTGTTGGTTTGATAAATAATAGAGCAAATGGTACGAATATATGTATTTCTTTTTCTTTAGGAATTATATTCAATATTATCTGTTGGGTATTTTTTGAAGAAATATCTTGGTTGTGGTGGAATGTTATTGGATTTTTAGTTTGTGTGTGTTTTTCAGCTTTTTTAAGTATATTTCTTGAACCTAATAAAAAAAAAAATTTCAACTGGTCATTTCTGTTTTTAAAAAAGATTGGTTTAAATAAGAAATGGATTTACAGATACGTTTTTTTATTTTTATATTTTATTTTTATATTTGTCCTTCTTTATTTGATAAACTATTGAGGTTAAAAATTATAATATATTAAAATCTTTTTTAATTTTTTTTAAATCCTCAACCTCATTGATCGGTTTATCCCATCTAATTCGTGAAATTCTTGGAAATCTTAGAGCGATACCAGATTTATGTCGTTTACTCTCGGAAATCGAGTCAAAAGCTATTTCAAAAACAACCTCTTTTGTAATCTCTCGTACTGGACCAAATCTATTAATAGTATTTCTCCTTACAAATCTATCTAACATATTCAGTTCTTTGTCGGTAAAACCAGAATAGGCTTTTCCAATAGGAACTATTTGGTCTCCATTCCAAATTCCAAAAGTATAGTCAGAATAAAAAGAGCTTCTCTTTCCATGACCTCTTTGAGCATACATTAGAATAACATCGATATATTTAGGGTTTCTTTTCCACTTAAACCATTTTCCTCTTGGACGACCACTCTCATACTTACTTATCTTACTTTTAATCATGACGCCTTCATAAATTTCGTTACTTTTTGTAAATTCCGTTTTCAGCTTCTGCAAATGAGACCATCCATTAAATTTTATAAATTTTGAAAGATCAATTTTTTCATTTTTATTTTCTTTAATCCAATCTTCTAATATTTTTCTTCTTTCTAAAAAATTTAAATTTCTTAAATCTTTTTTATCAAGAAAAAGTATATCATAGACTTTTACGAAAGCTGGAAAATCATTTAAGAGTTTCTTACTTACCGTTTTTCTATTTAATCTTTGTTGGAGATTGTTAAAGGAAAAAGGTTTAAAATCTTTACCAACTAAAAGCTCTCCATCAATTACAGCATTTTTTTTTGAAAATAAATTGATGTCTGGAAAGGAGTCAGTGATATTGTCACCATTTCTTGAAAATAAAACAATCTTATCGTTTGAAATGATTATTTGAACTCTAATACCATCCCATTTCCACTCGGCAACAAAGTCTTCATGATTTAATTTTTCAAAATCTTTTTTCTCATCAACTGGATTAGATAACATCATTGGATGAAAAGTTTTAAAAATATCAATTGTTGGTTCTGGTGTTTTATTTTCTAACCAGTCAAACAGATTTTTGTACGGATGCTCTAATCCATGCCATATTTTTTCAATTTTTTCTAATTCTTTATTTCCATATTTAGATAGAGCTTTTTTTATTGTTCTTTCAGATACTCCAATTCTTAAGCCGCCTGTAAGAATTTTTATTATTGCCCATCTTTGAGTTGGATTTGAAATTCCTAAAAGGTTGACAAGATAATCATACATGTTTTTTTGGGATTTATTCTCGCAAGTTTTCAAAAATTCAGATAAAGGAGGTAAAGATTCAGGTGTAAAAATATTCTTGTTTGAATTCCAAAAAAGTGAAATAGTTTCAGCTAAATCACCTACATAATCATATGATAATTCGAATAATTTTCTATCAAACCTTGAATACATAAGATTCTTTAATTCACCAACACGTATAAACTTTATTTTATAACTTGAAGACAAAATTGAAAGTGCATAACCATTTTCCAAAGTATCATTGGCTTTAAAATAGGCTTCTAGCAAATCTATTTTTTTGTTAGTCGAAGGTGAATAAATTAAATTTTCTAATAATTCAGCAAATTTTTTCATTATTCAATATTTTCACCTCTTCCCTGAATTGATAATGGTTGAGCGTCAAGACCTTTTTTTTTACACCAATGAACTAATCCATCTTCATTCCCATGAGTAAGCAAAATTTTTTCAGCCTCAGTATTTTTTATAGTTTCTGTTAATTCGTTCCAATCAGAATGGTCACTTATTACTAAAGGAATCTCAATTTGATTTTGCTTTACTCTTTGTTTGATTGACAACCAACCAGAAGCCTGACAAGTAATTTTATTTTTAAATCTTCTTGACCATTTATCTTTTAAAGCTGACGGAGGAGCTAAAACAATATTGTTTTTTAAATCTAAATCCTTTGCATTTGAAATTTTCTTAATACTACCAAGTCTTATATTTTTATTTTTATAATATTCACAAATTTTTTCTAAAGCTCCATGAATGAATATTGTTTCTTTATATCCTGACTCTCTTAACAACCTTATTACTCTTTGCGCTTTACCAAGAGCATAGCATCCTATTAGATGCGTTAATTGTTTATTCTTATTTATGGATAAAATTATCTTTTTTATTTCTTCATTGGCATCAGGGTGACGAAAAATAGGCAATCCAAATGTTGCTTCCGATACCAAAGTATTACATTTTATAAGTTCAAATGGTGTTGATATCTTATCATTAATTGTTTTATAATCACCGGTTACCAGAGTTTTCTTTCCTTTAAAATTAATTAATATTTGAGCACTACCAAGTATATGCCCGGCAGGATGAAATGTTATATCAATACCATTGATTTTTAAATTTTCACCATATTTTATTTCTTGAAAGCTATTAGCACACTTCTCTCCATATCTTATTTTCATAATATCTATTGTTTCTTTTGTGGCTAGAACTTTATCATGGCCTGATTTTGCATGGTCAGCATGAGCGTGCGAAATTATAGCTTTTTCAACCGGATATTGGGGATCGATAAACATATTTAAAGGTTTTATATTAAGTCTACAATCTAAAATGTTCATGTTATAATTAAATTTATGTTGAAAAAACATTATAAAATAAAAGTTGATCATATCATAACTAATTGGTTAAAAAAAAAGAGGTGGTTTTTATTTCAGCATCAAATTGATCTACTTGAAAAATCAAAACTGGGTTATGATATTGTTCTCAATTCACCAACAGGAACCGGAAAAACTCTAGCAGGATTTTTACCCTCGATAGAAAATTTAATACAAAAAAATTCAAAAAGTTTACACACTTTATATATTTCTCCTCTCAAATCTTTGGCCTATGATATCGAAAGAAATTTAAGAAAACCTATAAATGAAATGAATTTAGATATTTCTTTTGAAACCAGAACAGGTGATACAAAATTTTCAATTAAAAAAAAACAGCTAAATTCTCCACCAAATATTTTATTTACTACTATTGAATCGTTTGTTTTGTTAATGGCTGAAAAAAAAGATGTTTTTGAACATCTTAAATTTATAATTGTAGATGAGGTGCACTCGATTGTTAATACTAAAAGAGGTGAATTGTTATCTTTAAATTTAACCAGACTAAAGACAAAAATTAAAAAAATTCAAACAATTATTCTTTCAGCTACTTTAAAAGATCCAAAAGAAGCTGGAAATTATTTTTGTAGTAAAAACTACAAAATATTAAAGCCAAAAATTAATAAACAAATTTCCTTAAAAATTTTAAATTCAAAAAAAAGAGTTCC
>MDTG01082537.1_pt1 | contig 19561 bp, 17 predicted proteins | sample 811421 | NCBI WGS metagenome assembly MDTG01 (sample SAMN05326645, study PRJNA326480) | marine metagenome | isolation source: seawater | place: Pacific Ocean: South East | collected 2011
ACCTAGAAATATTAAACTTAAATAATTAAAAAAGAAATCTGAAAATATTTTTCCTTTATTCAAATAAAGAATGCTTTTGAAGAAATTATTATTTTTTATATCCACTGGTTATTTTTAATATAATTTCTTTATTTTATTTATTTTGCTAATAGTTTCTGAATAATTTAAACCAATTGTCTGCATATAATCTAATAAAGATTCTTTTCTAGGTTTAGCATAGTCTATAGATCTTTTTAGAGCTTCCTCTCTTGTTAATACACCCTCCCTAATCATATTACTTAACATATCATCATCCTCTGAAAAGCCGGCGACAGTATGATAAATATAATTATAAAAAGAAGCTGTAGAGTCTCCTATTCGCCAAGTAGTATTTGTATCCTTAGATGTTTCCCAGCCATATTCTTTAATGATAGTATCTACTACTTTTTTCTCATCCCATTCAAGATATTGATACAAATAAATGAAATCATCTTTTTTGATAAATGTATGCCAATAAGCTGCCGCAGTATCAAAAATAGATTGATTTATATATGAAGGATTCAATAAATAATTCTTAAAGTAATAAGCCAACAAAGCAACCTTATCTTTTATCGAAACTCTAGTTAAAGTATTCCCACTTTCACCTCCTCTAATACCCGAATAGCCAAATTTATAAGGGGTATCTTCCATCATATTTCCAGTACAAAAGAAAACAAGTTTTATCCCTGTCTCCTTTCTTAATTCTCGAGCATGATAATAAAATGCTTTATCTCCAGCCATAAATATTGGAATCATGCCAATCTCAGGCCTCTTTAACCAAGCCTCAACATTCAATCTCACATTTTTTCTTTTAAGAGAAATATCAGGTGTTCTAAAAATATGCTCAATTCCAAGCTCTCCACAAATACGTGCAGTATTTCTCCTGGCCAGATCAGAGACAAAGCCCCAATCATAAGTAAAAGCTATTGGATTCATGCCTAGTATTCTTTTAATATAATGTAGTCCATAACTACTATCTCTTCCTCCGCTAAAAGCAACTATACAATCAGGGCTACCATCTTTACTACGATATTTTTCAACCTTTTTAACCAATTCATGTTCGCCTTTAACTGTAAATTTCTTATGTCTTCTACAATATCTACAAACTCCATTTTTATCGAAATCCATAAAAGGATAAGTTTCAGGTAAAACACATTTTGTACATCTTTTAATATTGCTCGAAGATTTTGAAGAGTCTAAAACTTTAATTTTTTTCAGATCATATTTATAGCTTTTATTTTCAGCAGATTTTATATTATTTAAATTTTTTCTTTCATATTGAAATTCTTTTAAATTAAAAATTAATCCATGATTTACGGATAGTTGAGAAATATCAGAAAAATTATTTTTTATAAATTTATGCCTTTTTAATAATCTTTTCAGAATAAATCTTTCTGAAGCAAAAATAAAAAGATCATTATTCTTTAAATAAAAAATTGATCCAGTGTTAGTTGCAAGATTTAAATTATGATTTTTCAGGTTAAAGTAAGCCACAGAAACAGACCCCTTTATTTGATTTAAAGTTTTCCTAATTGAATAAAAACTATCATTTTCAATCAAAAAATTCTTATCAAATAATTTAAATAGTAATTCGCTATCAAGATTTGTTGATTTAGTGATATCTGAGTGGTCTTTAAGTAATTGGTTTTCATTCGTAATAATTCCATTATGCACACCAACAAGACCATCAACTATTACAGGTTGATTATTTAAACTTTCTGACTGATCACCATTTGTAACTAATCTTGAATGTCCAATTAAACTGAAATGAAAATTTTCTGCACTTTTAAAATTTTCATAAGAGGCACTATATTCATCTAATGAATTAGATAATAGGTATTTATATTCTTTACTCTTTATAAATTGCTTTGGGGATGACGCATCCTTGAGAACATTTAATGAATGAGAATTATTAATAGCAATTCCCGCTGCCTCACTACCTCTAGTTTGAGAAAGCATAAAAAGACTGCTTGCAATTTCCTTTATTTTATTAGGATAATTTACATAAAAATTTTTATTAGCTACTAAACCAAAAATACCGCACATATAAATAATCTATAATTAATAATTAATTATATATAAATTTATTCTATTATTAATCACTAGGTAAGCCACTAAAATTAATTTAAACATTTGTGTTAATTTATTAAATACTGAATTTTCTAAAAGTTTTAAATTCATTTTTTATTAGAGCAAATATATACTTTTTTCTTATATACATTAAATAAATTTCTTGCACCTATTTTAGCCTCATATTCATTGCAAGTATAATTCTTTATTTTTTTTGAAAATATTGATTTATCATCTATAACAAAACTATTTAAATCAAATTTTTGTAAACATTTTGAAAACTGACTTTCATAAATATTTTCTGGTTCTGAGTCTATACAAAAAGAAAAATTATAATTATCAATATATTTCTTATTTGAGTAAAGCCTATCTTGAATAGAAACTAAATTAACATATGGTTCAATAGCATGTTGATTGATTATTTCACTTAAACCAAAATTAAATGCAAATATATTCATTGCTTTTTCATAAAAAAATAATGAATAAACAGTCTGCATTGAAGATGCCAAAGTTAATAACCCAAAAAATGATAATTGAATAACTAATACAAAAGAAAATATGAATTTAAATATTCTTTTAAAAGGTAATTGATCTATATATTGTTTTAAACTATATGCATCGTTATTCATGGTTGAAAAAATAATTATAATTGGCGACGCAAAATAGTTAGCTCTACCTTGACCTAAACAAAGTAAAAGTATTAATTGGAAAAATCCAACTATAAAATCGGATTTTAAAAAATTAAACTTATTTTTAAACTTATTGAAAAAACATAATAAAACACATAATCCTATAAATGGTCCAAATACAATCCCTATATAATTCGGTCTAAAGGGAATAAAAAGTTTAACTGGAAAAAATAAATCTCTCATATATCCTCTTACTTTTTCCTCAAATTGAATAAAAATACTATTTTCTGGAGTGAAAAAATTACTAAGTAATGGATAAAATGGATTGCCTGTAATATGATTTCTATAAAAGCATATTGATAATAAAGATATCAATGACAATAAGAGAGGCAAAAATAATAATTTATTTGAATAAAGAATTTTAAAGTTTATAATTCTAAATTTATAGTGAAAAAATAAATGTATAAATATAGGCAATACAATTATTAAACCAGTTATTTTCCCAGCAATGTTTAAAAAACAAATTGAAATAAGATAGATTAAATTTTCAGTATTTTTGTTTTTATTCCAAATTAAATATAAGGTAGCTAAAACTACATCTCCAAAAAATAAAGCTTTACCAATAGTTACCCATTGAATAAAAACAGGTGTGCATAAAAAAGCTAAAACAAAAATTCTATTTACTTTATTTTTTATTAAAAAAATTATACAGGGTAATAAAGGGAGAGTTTGTATAGTTCTTATTAACCAAGTCATATTTTCTTGAAAAAATACTAAGTTTCCAAAATCAAAAATTCCTAACAAACCCTGATGTATCCCATTATCAATAAAATGTGAGTTTCTTAACCAAAATAAGTTTATATATCCAACGTAAGCGGTAGATGCATCAGAATGATTAATTGGACCAATTGATATGATGTATATTATTAGAGTTATGAATAGAATTAAATAATCTATTCCATTGAACTTATAGAGCAAATTATTTAGTTCTTTTTTTGCATTAATGTATAGAATTTTAAAATTAGAAAATAAATTTTTCTTAAATATATAAATTAACAATAATTGAATAAAAGAAATTACAAAGATTTTTACATATACAATATTGAAGAAAATAAAAATTAATGAAAGCAAACTTATAGATGCTAAAGCTAAAGAAATAGATATTAAAAATTTTGAAATAATTCTTTCGAGATAATTTTTATCTTCTTCTTTATTAACAGAAGAAAAAATTATCAAATAAAATAATGAATAACCTATAAGAGCTATCATAAATATTTGCTATGAAAATTTTAACTCGATAGAACAAGAATTATACAGTAGAGGATAATTATTCATTCCAATAATAAATCTTATTTTTCTATTATTTTAATTATGACATGCAACCTTATTTAGTAAAATTATTTAAATGCCAAATGATATAAGTTATTTTAGAACAAAAATCATTATTTAAAAAGTTCTTCTTAATTTTTTTGGATCAATCTTTTTGATCAAAACATCTCAAAAGAATTAAAATTAAATATCTGGATACCAATATTAATAGAATTTCTAGAGCAGATTAGCAATATTTAAAAGATCCTAAAAGACAAGAAAACATTTAGAAATTTCTCCATCAAAAAAAGTATTGAACATATAATTAAAAAAATAGATCTAATGTAAAAGTATCTTCAATGGTGATAGCATAGTTGATTTTCTTAAATCAAATAATTTTGGTATTGAATTTATATTCCTATATGCCTTGGCTTACTTTATAAATACTGATAATTCTCCATACTAAGTCAAATTTTATACTCAAAAATATTCATTTTAATAATTAATTATTTTTAGGTATATTTTTTTTATTTTATTGAATATGAAAGTTACTTTGTAAAAATAGGAATTAATTAAAAAGAAATATTTAAACCTCATGCTATTTATACTTACACTTTTGCACTTGTTAAAAAGCAAAGTAAATGGTTTGGAATAAATAAAATTAAATGAATACTCACTCAAATTTGTAGAATAATTTGAAGAATCATGAAATAAATAATAATATTCAAATTTATTTAAGTGATAATCTTTATCCCAAGTCCAACAGTTATTCTCAATATAAAATTTTTTTAATCTAAAGAAAAGCTCCTCATCAGAATTAACCTTAAGTGGTTTAGATTTGAAATATTTTAAATTTTGTCTTAAGAGATAATGTGTTCTAGAGGAGAAAACTCCAAAAACGTTAATTTTAAATTTTAATTTTTTTTTGATATGCTTTACAGCATTAAATATTAATATATGGTCAACATGTCCGTAATCCCCCCAAGGATTATGTGTAAAGACTTCATCAATATCTTTTAAATATTTTTTTAAATTAATAGCAATTTCATTAAACTTAAAATTCAATTCTTCTTCATTTCTTTTACCTCTAATGCCAAACTTTGTATAAGTTGGGTTTTTCCAATTTACTTTCTCTTTAGTTTTTCTTCCTTGTTCAATATTGAGAAATATCACATTCTTAAGAGGATATAAACCTACCAAACGTTTTCTTGATTCTGATAATTCTTTATTATTTGGTACACCTTGAAAACATATAATAATTTTTTTTGCGCTCTTCAGTAGACCACTTGAGAAAAGTATCTCATCATCGGGATGTGCAACTATGACAGCATAATTTTGTAATGCCACCATGGATTTTTTAAATACTATTCTTATGAATTAATTATATTTATTTCTATAAGAAATCCACTTTTGTTACTGAATAAATTAAGTTTATCTGAGATTAAAGATAATATTTTTAGGGTGGGGGGTAATAACTAACATTAAAATCATTCTTACTAAGAATAAAATCTTATTATTTTTCCTTTTAGAAGAATAAGGGAATATATTGTTCAATATAGAATATTGAACTGTATCGTGAATTATGGAGAACATATTTCCAAAAGATTCAATACTTATTACTGATTCCCTATCTAAAAATTTCTGAATCATCCCAGAGTCAGCGATCCGTATTAATTCATTATGTTCTATTGGGCAGAGATATGGTGCGGAAAGAATAATAGTTCCTTTTCTTTCTTTAACTATTCTTGTAGCTTCTTCCAATAAATATTTAATATTATTAGTATCTAAATATTCAAGGACTTCTATTGCCATAAATAAATCAGCATCTTTTACTGGTATATCTCGATTAGAAGAATATTTAACTTCAGGATGTTTAGGCTCTTTGTCAAGATATATCCAATTTGCATTCTTTGATAAATTTGTATATCTAGGTCTGCCGCATCCAAAATCAACAATATCTAAAGTCTTTCTTTTTTTTCTCAAATTTTTTAAAAAACTCATATAAATTATTTTCCAATAAAAGCCTATGATTTGATTTCAAGATAAAACCTAGAAAATTTAATAAATTTTTTTTAAACATTTATCTCATTCAAATGTAAGTATTAATAAAGGTTATTACGATATCAAATAGATTACAAATTTCTTATGAAAATTTTAGAAATATTAATTAAATTTTATAGGCTTAGGAGCATAACCCAATATTTCATCAAAAGGTCCATTAGTAGATTTAATTAAGGCACTATTTGCCGCTGAAGAATATGCTGCATGTAAAACCTTTAAAGTTGATTCAGCATCATCTAGGGAAGAGAGAACATTCTCTTTATTACCTTTACTAAAAAATTCTTCTATTGCCAAGAAAAATTTTTCATGTCCAAAACCATATGCGTTGGGAAATTCTTCATTAGAAATATCTTCTTTATTACCTGTATATTCATTGATTTTGTTTGCAGCTATCCCACCAAGTGATATAAATCCTTCAGAAGAATATAAAGTTATTTCAGCATTATGATCATCCGGCCTTGATACTGTATTTATATCTACTGAGATGATTCTCCCATTTTCAGTTCTCATAGAACCTACTGCCACATTCTCGCATTCTATTGATATATCTGCTCTATCCATTCTAAAAGAAACATCCCTAATCTCTCCGCAGAGGTATCTTGCTAGATCTATAAAGTGAATACCTTGATTTGTAAGCGATCCGCCATCTGAAGCCCACATTCCTCTCCAACTGGCCAAGTCATAATATCTTTGAGGCCTGCACCAAGATAAATTAATTTTTGCATGTAAGAATTTACCTTGAGTTTGATTTCTAATTATTTTTTTTGCGTGCTGAACAACATCGTTATATCTATTTTGAAAAACAGGGAATACATTCAATCCCTTCTCAAGGATTATTTGTTTTGCTTGATCAAAATCACTTAATTTAAGGAATGTTGGTTTTTCAATAGTTATTATTTGACCCCTACCGCATAGTTTTGTAACTTCATCAAAAGCTTTTAAGTGTTGATCTGAAGGTGTGCATATAGATATAACATCTGGATTAGAATTACATAAATCTGATAATGATTCAAAAGTTTTATATCCATCTCTAGCATATGCATCTCTAACTTGTTGATCTACATCATACAATCCTCCAATCTCTAACTTATTGGTCTTTGCAATTCTCTCTAATTGCCAGGATACGACTCTTCCAGCACCTACAAATGCAATCTTCATTAAAAAAATTAAATAATAGAATTTATTTTAACTGGACAATATAAATTAAACAAAATTTTGATATAAATCTCGATAATTTCAATTTAATTCATTTAGTGCATTCATTAATAGATTATTATTTATTTTATTACCCATAGAAGCTGAGCACCACCCGCCAAAATATCTAACTGGTTTATGGACCTTAATTTTTATATTTTTAGATAACAAATAATCATGTAAATATTGGTTCGTAAAGTTTGCATTTCTGAAAAGTATGAAATTGGTCTGAGTTTTTAATATTTCAAACCCTTTAGTTTTATTTAATCTCTTAAATAACAAATTCTCATCATCCAATATCTGACTTCTAAAGGAATTTAAGCTTTTATCTCTAAGAATATTCAGAAGTAAATCATTAGTAAATGAAGTAACTTCGTGCATAGGCAATAAAGAACGCAAAACACTTATATTTTTATGGTTAGAAATAATTAGACCTGCTCTCAAACCAGCTAATCCATAGGCCTTTGAAAAACTTCTTAAAATTATTAAATTTTCATATTCTATATATTCTTTAGCTGTCCACTTAAAAAATCTTGTCTCGAGATAAGTTTCATCAACAACTAATATTATATTATTTTTTTCACAAAATTTTAAAATTTCTTCAAATTCTTCCTTATTTATATCTTGACCAGTAAATCCACTTGGAGACTCAAGAACTAACATTTTTAAACCATCTTTAGATGAAATACTGTCTAAGAGCTGTTTGCTGTTAATTAATCCTTTATCATTAAACTCGTAGTCTATCTGAGAAGCTTTAGGATGATATATCTTTTTATATATAAAATTCATTGCATAACAACTATTAGGAAGAAAAAGAAAATCTAAATCTGATAAGGATTCATAAATAGTTCTAAGGGCGATATCGCATCCAGCTGTGATTATTATTTCATTAGATCTAACTGAATAATATTTAGCAATTTCAGCATATAGATTATTTAGATATGGATAATTTAATTTAACTTGATTAATACAGTATTTCGAATTTTCTATTTCATTATTAAATGGATAATTCCTCTCTCTTTTATGCATTTTGATTATATTTTCTTTCAATTCAGGTTCAGATTGCCTATCAATAGATTTTAAATGGGAAGAAAAATTTATAGTCATAAGTTTTTTATTAAATATTAATCCTGATTTTCTTATTGTAAATTTTTTTTATTCAAAGGAACATGCAATTAAAGAAAATATTTTTAATTTTTACTTAAAAACATATTTCATTCTATAAACAACAAATATTAGTTTAATAAAATAATTAATATTATTAAAAAAACAAAGAAAAGATAAATAATGTTTAAGAATATCAAAAGATTAGTAAATTTTTTTATAAATTCTTACACTCTTAAAAGAGAAACTTATTATATAAATAAAAAAGAAAAATTAGTCCAAGCAGAATTAAAAATATCAAATAAGGATCTTTTACCAACTTACTATAAATGTTTTAATAAATATTTTCCTCAAAAGAAAAGTAAATTTAATTCTGATTATTTCTATATTGATCAAGATGAATTATTTTCGAGATTTATTTTAACTAGAAGGTATATGGATATTTTTAAAAAGATTTACGAAGGTCATCTAATTACAATAAGGACTGGTAATCACCAATTAATGGAATTATTTTGCGGAGCAGCAAAGTTATCTAATTCTTATTTATTTTCACCTTATAAACAAATTTCAGATTTTCAATTTGCACTTTCCTTTGTATCAAAATTCTCCTTAAATATAATATCCTTATTAAGGATAATATTATTTAGGATTTTTAATCCTAAATTAAACACCACTGTTTTCAGAACATCAAATAATTTCTTTAGAGGTCAAAAATATGACTACAGAATATCAAAATTCATACAAGAAGCTGATAAACAAAATAAAGAAATTTGTTTTTTCATAAGGACTAGACATAGATTTATAAAAATTATAAAACATTATTTACAAAGGGATAGGCTATCAATTTTCTCAGATAACATAGATCAGATTTGTTATTTTCTTAGTTTCTTAAAGATTAAAATAATTTCAAAAATTAACAAATCTTATAAAAACAAGATGATGGTATCAGATTTTCATGAGTTTTTAGAAAGAGTGATATTTGATAAGCATTATATAAGAGTTAATTCTATTCAATATAGCTCGGCAATTTTTAGTTTTGTTTATTATTTGCTAAACACAAAGTATGCATTCCTAGATAATACAAGCAGGTCGATTATGGCATTCCTTTCTGCAAAAAAAATGAATTTAACCACAATTTATTTTCAGAATGGTTGTGATTTTGAGTTTAATCTAATTAATTATTTTATAAATAATCCTAAAACTAAAAAATTAAAGCTCTTCGCACATGATCAATATCATGTTTGGAATAGTTATTGGCAAGAAAATCTTATCAATAATGGTAAAGTATATGGATATTCAGATACTTTTATAAGTGGATACTGGAGAGACCAAAGACATAAAGATGACAACTCTGATGTATTTAAATTAGAAAAATATAAAAAAAATAATAAAGATAAAGTTATACTTTTCTTAATAGAAAATGAAACTCCTGTAAAAGAAATTACTCCTTATATTGAAATCTTACTTGAAAATGAGTTTAAGATAGATTTTAAACTCCGACCTCAACAAAAAGATGCTGGTGATAATACTTATGATTTAATATGTAAACAAATTAAAAAGATAGACTTATTTAAAAATAAAACATCAACTATAGATTGTACTATTGATGAAATTGAAAAAGATAAATACATTTGTGCGCTTGGTTCTTACACTACTTCTTTAATTGATTGCTTGATAATGGGAATAAATGTTCTTTTGATTAACACCACTACTTGGGGAGATTGTTTTTGTATAACAAAAGATTCAAAAGCAAAAGAGTTATTCTGTCAAAAACCCACTGATTTGATAATAAAATTAGAAAGCATTAATGAAAAGATCTCAAGACAACAATATTTATATGATTTATTATTACCAATAAATAAACCAACATTCATTGAAAATTTAGTTCAAAAATTATAGTCTTTCACAGACTAGATTTTTATATAATATTTTTGCAAAACCTTGATTTTTAAACTCTACATCCAGTAAAAAAATATAATCACATTACCTTAGTGATGATATAATTGAATTTTATTTCCTTACATGCGTAGTTTTATTATTTCCATATGGTGGGGTTACGTTTCAGGTGCATCTTTATTTTTAAGAGAAAATAATGAAGTTACTCTTTTAAATGCATCATCTGAGGAAAGATTTGATAGAGATAAAAATAGCTCAGGTTACCCAATAAAGACTCTGAAATGGTTGAAAGATAAATACCAAATTAATCCTGAAGAAATTGAAGCTGTATGTTTAGCCAATAACGAAGAGATTATGCAATATACTTTAATTGAGAAGAATAAATGGAAGGTGGAAGATTATATAAGAGAAAACAACTTATTCTGGAAAGAAAAGTTAGTAAACAAATCAAACCCCTGTTACCTTGAAATAATTAAAGACTACATTAAAACTAATCAGTTTCCTGGAGATGAGTTTTGGCAAGATTTGATTTTAAAGTCTAATAATGATATTTCAGAGATGGATAAACTATTCCAAAAAAAATTGCATGGCATTATTGCTAAAGATCTAAATATAGAAGAAAATAAAATATTAGATTTTGACCATCATACTAGCCATGCTTGGTATGCCTATGGTGCTCAAAAATTCAAGCCAAAGAAAACTTTAGTCTTTACACTTGATGGATGGGGTGCTGGAAGAAGTGGAACTGTATCAATTTTTGAGAGAAAGAATAATAAAGTTGAGAGGGAGGAGATATATTCTGCTAATCAAACATTTTCCGGTGTAAATTTGGCAAGAATATATAGATGTATGACCCTCCTTTTAGGAATGAAACCAAATGAGCATGAATATAAAATTATGGGTTTAGCAGCGTATGGGAAGTCGGAATATTCAAAAAAATCTCTTAAAGTATTTGAGGATGCAATTGCGGTAAAGGATGGAGACTTTATTAATAATATTGATGTGACAGATTGTTATTTTTGGTTTAGAGAAAAGCTAGAGGGGGAAAGATTCGATAATATTGCACATGGTTTGCAGAAATGGGTTGAAAACCTTATAGAAGAATGGGTTTTATTCTACGTCAGAAAAACTGGAATTAATGATATTGCTTTTTCAGGTGGGGTTGCTATGAATGTAAAAGCAATGGGGAACTTAGTATTAAATAAAGAAATCAATAATGTATTTGTTCCACCCAGTGGAGGAGATGAATCTCATATATTTGGAGCTGTTTTTAATTATATTTGGGATAAAAATTATAAAGAAAAAGAACAAACAGGTATTTTTCATTCTCCTTATTTAGGATTTGAAAATACTAAAGAAGAAGAAATCAATGCTATCTTAAAACTGAAATCTTTTTCAGGAGGGATTATAAAAGATCCAAAACCTGAACTTTTAGCAAAAGTACTTTCTAATAAATTATCTGTTGGTGTATGCAGAGGAAAAGCTGAGTTTGGTGCGCGAGCTTTGGGCAATCGTTCAATACTAATAGACCCTGTAAATCTTGATGTACAACAAAGACTTAACAAAGATATAAAGTCCAGAGATTTCTGGATGCCCTTTGCACCGATGATCCTCGATAAGTTTGTAAACAAATACATAGTAAATAAAAATAAAACAAACTCTCTTTATATGACAATCAGTTTTCCATCCAAGTCAAAAGCAGAAGTTGATTTGAAAGCAGCAATTCATGCTTCTGATCACACCTGCAGAGCACAAATTCTTGAAAGAGATAATAATAGTTATTTATATGATGTAATTGATAATTTTGAGAAGATTACTTCAAGAGGTGGTTTATTAAATACATCATTTAATCTTCATGGCAAACCAATCGTAAATTCAGTTGAAGATGCTATATATATATTCTTGAACACTTCATTAAGTTGCCTTTTACTGAACTCTTTGCTTTTAATTAAAGACAAGTCACTAATTAATTCTGAAAATTGGCTTAATTATGAAGAAGTAATTAGAAGTTAAAATTTGATATATGCTAAACAATATCCAAAAATACATTTTTAAATTTTGGGATTTCTTAAAAGTAAGAAAGAAATACTGGCTTTTCCCAGTAATCGCTATTTTAGTGTTATTAATTATTTTAATTATTTCAACTGATGGGGCTGTTATAGCTCCATTAATCTATACATTTTAAGAAAAAAAACTAATGTTATTTAATAAAAAGATATAAGGAAATTAAAAGTCAAAATATATAAAAGCACCAGAACTCGAACTCGCAAAAGAAATAATTATTAACCACATTACAAAAATTAATGGAATAAATACTGCCTTTGGTAATGATATTGATATCTTTTTTAAGCTTTCCCATTTATCCCATTTATGAGTTGTAAAAAATATCAAGATTAAAAATATTGGAAATAAATTATCAGAAAAAAAGTAACTAGCATCTGAAAAGTTAAATGAAAAAACTTGTTGGAAAATATTTATAGAATCTGCAAAAGTTTCTGACCTAAAGAATATCCATGTAAAGGCAACAAAATTAAATGTTATAAATATAGATAAAGGCCTAGGTAATCTAAAAGAATTACCGAGAAACTTTTCTTTTAACCTAATTAATGTTAAGCCTATTCCATGCATTCCGCCCCAAATTAAAAATGTCCAATTAGCTCCATGCCATAATCCGCCTAACAGCATTGTTAGGAACAAATTTATATTTTGCCTTTTTAAACCTTTTCTATTTCCTCCTAAGGGAATATAAATATAGTCTCTCAAAAAATCAGAAAGTGTTATGTGCCATCTACGCCAAAAATCTACGATAGAAACAGATTGATAAGGACTTAGAAAATTAAAGGGAAGATTTATTCCAAGTAAGAGTGAAACGCCTATCGCCATATCTGTATATCCACTAAAATCACAATAAATTTGAACAGAGAATGAATAAATCGCCAAAATAGTTTCCAATGTAGTATTGAAAGAACTTGTATCAAAAACATTTTCAACAAAACTTGAAATATAATCTGCAAATAAAAACTTCTTCAAACATCCAATAGTAAAAATAAGAATGGGAAATGAAATATTTTTGAATACTTCAAATTTTTTAGGAGGATTTTGAAGTTGAGGAATTAATTCATTAGGTCTTAAAATTGGTCCAGCTATAAGTTGAGGGAAATAAAGTATATAAGCTGAAAAAGTAACTAAATTAACTTTATTTTTATATTTTTGTTTATATACGTCAATTAAAAAAGAGGTTAAAGTAAATGTTATAAATGATATTCCAAGTGGGATTTGAAAAGATATATCACGAGGCTCTAATCCAAAAACAGGGGTTAATATATCTGAATATATAAAGCCTAGATATTTAAAAAAAATTAAAGGTAAATAAATTATTAATAAAGTAGATATAAGTACCAAATATTTTCTTTTCTGTTCTACTAAAAATAAAATTTTATATCCAATAAAAGCAATCAAAATAAGAAAAAATGGAACCCAAGTATTACTTGGTAACCACCAAGAATAAAATATAGTACTACCAATAATTATTAAATAATTTCTTCCTAAAATAGGTGTGAAGAAATGAAAAACAAGATAAAACAAAAAGAAAAAAAAGAAAGTTAATGAACTAAATATCATTTCTTTATTTTGAATTTTTATAAAGGAATGGGAAAGCCGCTTCGGCTATAATTTTATGACCTAATGCGTTTGGATGCGGATCACCTGGCATGGCATAAAGAGATTCAAAAGTCATACCCCTAAAGAAGGGTAAAGTATCTATAAATATATAATTATTATTTTTTGCAATATCTAAAATCATTTCATGAATGTAATCAAATTTATAATCAATTAAATTATGAATATCTGGTACCATCACCAAATAAATTCTTATATTATTGATTTCGGCAAAATAAGATAATTCTTCAAGTTTTTTTTGCATGATTTTGAAACCATAATTCTCTTTGTTATAAACATTTCTATAGTTTTCTTCTATAGATTTCTGGCCTGTCCCACTTATTTGTCTCTTGAATGCTGTCCAAACTGTTACTGCAATTTGACTATTTCTAAGTAAAAAATTTGGTTTCGATGGTTTTAAATCTTCAGCATCTCTTAAAAAATAATTTACGACTATATCTGTTGGTTCTAAGTTTGAAAGATCTTCGAAAAACCTAGTGACATATCTATTGGTATTGTAATTACCAATTCCTGCATTCAAAACCTCAACTTTTTCTCCTTTTTCAAGAAACATTCTTTCTATTTCACTTGTCATGACATCCTCTTCTCTAACTCCCCAACCTAAAGTAATTGATCCTCCTAGAAAAAGTATTCTTCTTCCAATAGAATCGCTTACTTCTTTACCTCTTAAACCATTATTATTTATTCTTATTTTGACATTTTGAAAGATTCCATTTTTATTTTTACGATGAACATAATCAATAACTGGATTATCACTTTTAATTTTTAAAGTATTAGAATATTTCCACATCTCAATATCATAATTATCCATTTTTGAATTCTTAGCTCTTAAAACAAATTCGGCCGCAAACAAACATAATGACGTTGAGAATGAAAATAATAATAGAGAAGAGACACTTTTAAAAAGTTTTTTCTTTAAGTTTGAATTATCTTCCATTATCTAAAATTTATTATTTATTATTTTTAATTTATTCATTTCAGAAATTAAATTTTTAACAATTTGAGAATTACCTTTTTCTGTAACATGGTAAGCATCGATAAATACTATAGATTTGGAATCTATCCATTTACTCCCATCAATAAATGAATAACAAAATGAAGGATTGATTTTACACTTAAGTTTAATTTTTTCTATAAAAATAGTGTACATGTAATCAAACTGTTTTTTCAATATTGGTAATTTATCTTTTTCATTCTTGCTAAAATAATAATAGTCCGCATTAGTACTAAATAAATTAGGTTGAAGAACTGCATAAAAATTGACATTATATGATTTCGAGAGTAAGTAAGCAGTATATAAATTTTGGACAAAATGTGATGCAATATTATTAGCCTTTGAAGAATTTGTATCGCAATTAAATTCTTTTAAAGATGTATTGGAATTCTTAATTTTTTTCACTACTTTGACATACGGTTCTGAAACGATATCTATTAACCTACTTAAAATTATATTTTTATTTTTAGATTCCTCAATAGATTTATTAAATTTAAATTCTCTAACGTTTGTAGGTGGAGTTAAATATTCAGATCTACATTCTACTACCACATCAGAGATGCCACTATAAAAAATTATTGTCTCTGGTTTATTACCATCTGAAAGAATCGAAATTAGTTGATTTAAAGATTGTCTTGTTGTATAGGCTGATGTTCCGAAATTCATTACCTTTTTATTTGTATTAATACTAAACAAGCTAGGTATAGTACCTTCATCTGATGATCCTGTTCCCTCCATTGTTGAATCCCCAAAAAACCAGGTAGAGTTTTTTAAACTTTGCCCAATAGATTCTCTGGTATTATATTTTCCTGAAATATTAAAATATTTAGAATTTAAATGGTTAGCCTCCCAGCCAACAAAAGATTTGTATGTATATTCAACTTGCTTAGAATTTAAAAAAAGTTCATTAGCTTGCTTCTTATCCAAATATATTGGATAGCTCACTCTTTCATCTATAAAATTTTCAGAAAAAGAGTCAATTATTGTTTTTTTTAAATATCTAGAAGACCTATATATATATAAGATAAATGAAGGTAGAATTGCGATAATAAGTAGTATTAATAAGTTAATGCCTACTAATCTTAAACTTTCTTTTAATTTATTATTCAAAAAATACAAACCCAAAGAAAAAATGCAGTAATTTAATATTACAATAACAAATATCTAAAAAACTCAATTTTATCTGCATTACACCTTTTATATTAATGACTTTAGAAAAGATAAATTTAGGAGACGCATGGAGTGACAAATCGCTCTTGGAATTTTACCAAACGAATCGCAACTCCTATGCAGGTTTATACCCTAGCGAAAAGTTATTTATAGATCGTATTCTCAAAAACGATTCTAGCTACATTGATCTTGGTTGTGCTTTAGGAGGATTTTCCAAAGTACTTAAAGAGAAACTCTCTAATTATAAATATACCGGAATAGATGTATCAGAAAAAATGATAAATCAAGCATTAGCTATTAATGAATCATCTCATAAATTTATTCATTGTCCACAGGGAATAGCTGATTCAAATTTAAAAATAACTTCTGATTATGTTATTTGTTTGGGTTTTCTTCATTTACATCAAGAGTGGAGAAAGACTTTGCAATGGGCATTCGAACATTGCAAAAAAGGTTTAGTATTTGATTTAAGAGAAACTCATTCAAAGACCATCGAAGACATATCATCTTCGAGTTTTAACACTCACTTTAATGATTCAAAAAAAGAAGAATTCTTGCTTCCTTATAATATTATAAATTGTGGAGAATCTTCTGAAATATTGAATAACTTTTTAACCCCAAATTGCAAAACTTATCAATATGGCTACTTACAAGAAGCAAGAAATAATAATGGTCGAAAAGTATGGATGAAAACTTACTTTATTGAAAAATTATAAATAAAAATTTTAATTAATTTAAATTAAGGATTCTTTTTGATCAGCTTTTGGAGAAAATTAATTGTTTAATGATAAGATTTTTGCACTTTTATGAGGAGATTTAATAAAACTATTTATAAATAAATTTTCTCCCTAAAAATTAATTTTTTAATTATTGTTATTTATAGTAAAGTATCACAATAATAAAAAATTCAAATTGACATTTTTAATAAAACTATTTGGTTCTTCTATAGGATATTTGATAAATAAACTTTCAAATATTATTTCTTTATACGTACCTCTTAAATTTAGTCTATTAGATCAACTAAATAAACCACAATCTATAGTTATAAAATTTCAAAAATTAAAACTAAAATTAAAATACACAGCTTTATCTGAAAAAGCTTTTTGGAGGATGAGAGGAATAGGAGCCAAGAAACATCCAGAACTAAATTCTTTACTTGCTAATCTCACCAAAAATGATGTCTTTTGGGATGTTGGAGCCAATATTGGGCAATTAACACTTTTTGCAGGGGTTGTCACTAAATGCGATATTTATGCTTTTGAAATTGAACCTTTTACTTTTTCCATGCTGATAGATAATATAAATAAAAACAGACTTAACAATAGAATCAAGGCTCTGCCTTTTGGCCTTAGTGACCAACCAGGATTTATTCCAATATATATTAGTGACGATTCTTATACTAATATTGGTAGGGCAGTAATTCATAATGAAAATGCTGGTCAAAAATCTAATTTGATTTTAATGAAAGGAGATTAAGTTTCTAAAATATTCAACTTAAAACCACCCACATTCTTAAAAATAGATGTTGATGGACCTGAATTAGAAGTCCTTAATGGAATGAAGAAAATAATATCAAATAAAATCTTAGAAAATATTGTTGTTGAATGTAAGATAAGTGGAGAAAATGCTAATTTTGAATCAATAAAAAAATTCTTGGGGGAATACGGATTTAAAAATAAAAAAAGATTTTTAGATCCCCCTAAAACTGGTAAAGATTCTGGAGATCAAAACGTTCATTTTCAAAGATTAAGTTTGAAATAAGGTTTATGCTTAAATATTGATTATATTTTTATTTAGAAAAATTATTCACTCATTAATCCTAATTTTTTTAATTGCAATAAAGAAAGATTTTCTTGAAAATAATTATTTATAACGTAGAGTGGCTGGAGTTAGGTAAGCATATTAAGATTTAGTATTATTATCAATATCTAATAAATAAAGCCAAGCCTACTAGAAATGCTTACAGCGTTTATTCTTTGCAGATAAAAAAACAAGTTATAAAAAAGTTTTGCATATATCTTAGAATTTTTCTTGCACGAATAATGGCATAGATTTTGTTAGCGATTTCATTATTAATAACAAATTAAATGGAGCCAAGGAGATTCGAACTCCTGACCCCCTGCATGCCATGCAGATCACCAACTCAGTATAACTAGCTTTTGCAGGTGTTTCTGGCATTTTGCTCGCAGAGCTGCTCGCAGAGTTACCATTATTAACAATTCATGAAATAATTATTCTTTTCTGCATTCAGTAAAAGAGATATATATAAATTTATAGTATGTAAACTTCAAATTAGAATTTAAAAATTTTATGGAAGAATAATACTAATTAATTTCCTTACGAGCTTAAAAAATAATCGTAAAAAGATATTCTTTTTTATTGGAGAAGGAACGGATATAGGTTTAACAAAATCATGTTTATAAAGATATTTTCTCTTAGAAAGTGAAATTGCAAAAAATGCATTCGAATTCTTAAATTTTTTTGAATCCAATTTTTGGAAAATTTTTCTGAAATTACTTGGTAATTTCAAAACATAAGGAGGTTTATTTTTCAGAAATGCTTTAACTAATTTTGTATCCTTTTCAATTCCAAAATTATAATTTGAAAGTGTATGAGATGAACCAATTTCTTCGCAATAAAGGAATGGAGTCTTTACCCATTGATTTTTAAACTTCTCTTCCTTCTCAATTAAATTTTTAAATAATCCATCCATCCAGAAATAATCCTTCACTCTATTATTTTTTATCCAATAAGAATCACAAGCTTTTTTCCATGTAGAAATTAAATATCCATTTTTCTCAGAAATAATAAACCAACTTGCAGGACCCAAATCAGATTTCAAATAACTACCATGTCCATGATACATCCATATTCCTGTTTTACTTACAGCATCAAAAACCCAATGACTTAATGGCTGCATACAAAGCAAAGTGGAATCAGCCCAAATTCCACCATAATTTTTTAAAAGGCTAAGTCTTATAATATCGGATTTTGCCTGTGGAGTAATTATCTTATTTTTATCATAAATATAATCAATATCCTTTACGTAATTAACTAAATTATCTTGATCCATAAGAATAATATTCCAATCGGGATTATTAATAATCCAAGACTCTAATACCTCTCTTTGCAACCAAGGGGCTTTATCCCATCCTTGAAGCCATAGTAAAAATATATTTTTTTCAAAAATCATCTATAAAATATCTATAGATATGATTACCTACAAACATTTTAATGACTCGCAGAGTAGCTCGCAGAAAGTGCTTTTAAATATATTTCTATACAAAACATGATGTATCCTTATGTATTATCGTTCAAATTAATTGGAATAACTAACAAAAACCAGATGGAGCCAAGCGGACTCGAACCGCTGACCCCCTGCATGCCATGTAGGTACTCAAGTAAGCTATAACTAGTGTTTGCAACTGTTTTAGCTAAG